>Ga0208979_100069_pt1 | contig 202070 bp, 175 predicted proteins | sample HotLakConsUCCSLE_FD_184738 | JGI IMG/M metagenome (GOLD analysis project Ga0208979, IMG submission 184738) | Hypersaline microbial mat communities from Hot Lake, Washington, USA - Hot Lake Consortium UCC-SLE (SPAdes) | ecosystem: Environmental > Aquatic > Non-marine Saline and Alkaline >... | reverse complement strand
ATATTCTCGCTGACTCTGTTCGAGAAAATGCCATTAGAACAGGCGGTTACGGTTATCGATAACACATTCGAAGATGACGTAAATTCTAACCAACTGAATTTATTCGATTTTTAACCGGACACTAGTGGTTCTTGGTGAATATTAGCAGACGGTTGTTGGCGGGGAGGCTTAGGTCGGCGGTTTGTTCGAGGCCATGCGATCGAGCGATTTGGCGGATTTCATTGGCGTCGCGGATGCCCATTCTGGGGTTGCGGGATTTCAGGGATTGGTCGAAGGCCTTGTTGCTTTCGGAAGTATGCACACCCTGGTCGTGGAAGGGGCCGTAGCAGATTAGTTGGCCGCCGGGGACGAGCAGGTCCGACGCGTGTTCGAGCAGCATGGGAGTCAGCTCGAATGGCATGATGTGGAGGGTGTTGGCGGTGTAGATGGCATCGAACGGACCGGTCGGCCAATGGTCTTTCGAAACATCCAGTTCACGCACCTCGACCTGGCGACCATCGGTTTCGCTGGCCACTCGCGCGCGCAAGTCCTCGAGGTTCTCGGCCCGGTCAGTGGCCAGCCAATTCAGTTCGGCAAAGCGCCGGGTGAAATAGACCGCATGTTGACCGGTTCCTGCGCCGATCTCCAGCACCCGGGCGGAGCCAGGCAAAAACTGTTCCAGCGCGTCGGCTATCGGGATCTTGTTGCGTTCGCAGGCTTCGGAAAATGGCAGGTTCATCGGGTTTCCAGTTGTTGCAGACGTTGGCGCATCTGGATGATTTTTTCACTCAATGCCGCGCGATCCGGATGACTTCCGTTGGTCACCCGCGCGTTTCCGGCGACGTAGACGGCGTCAATCATGCCCGCTTGTTCGGCAAAAATGAAACTGTCCAGCGCGCTGTCGGGTTCAAGTCCTTGCAGTAGCGGATGACGGCCGTTCAGAACCACGAAATCGGCACGGCAACCTGGGATCAACTGTCCGGCCGGCTGGGCCAGGGCGCGGGCGCCGTCGCGGGCCGCCTGCTGCCAGAGGGCGCTACCAATATGCCCGCCTTCAGCTGATGCCAATACGTTGCGTTGATGAGACTCAAGACGCTGGCCCCACTCCAGCAGGCGCAGTTCGGTCGCCGCTGACGTCACCAGGTTGCTGTCCGAACCAATCGCCAGGCGTCCACCCAGATCCAGCCAAGCGCGGGTCGCAAAAATGCCGTCGCCCAGATCGGCCTCGGTGGTCGGACAGATGCCGGCCACGACAGCCGCTTTCGCCATCATGTCAAGTTCGGCACCGGTCGCATGGGTAGCGTGAATCAGACACCAGCGCCGGTCGGGAGCCACTCGCTCGAACAACCACTCGATCGGCCGATGCCCGGTCGCTTCAAGACAGGCCGCTACTTCGGCCGGCTGCTCGGCGATATGCAGATGCACCGGGATGCCGGGCAATGCGGAAAGGACCTCCGGCAGTTCAGCCAGGTCGACCGCGCGGAGCGAATGCGGTGCCATGCCAATCACCAGGTGGTCGTCGGCAGCTGTCAATGCCTGCAGGCGCTTGACCAGCGCCACGAAGGCATTGGCTTCGAGGGTGAATGGACGCTGCTCGGGCAACGGCTCGGCCCGCCCGAAGCCACTGTAGCGATACCAGACCGGCAGCAGCGTGAGCCCGCAGCCAGCCGACCCGGCAGCTTCAAGCAGGGCCTGAGAGGTTTCAATGAGCTCGCTGCGATCGAGGCGATGGGCGTAGTGAAACTCGCCGTTGCTGGTGTAGCCGCCTTCAAGCAATTCCATGTAGAGAAAATTGGCCAGCACAGTAAGATCGTCGGGACGAAGCAGACCGACAGCGCGATACATCTGCTCGCGCCAGGACCAGAAGCTGCTCTCCCCTCGCTTGCGCCTACCGGTCAGACCGGCGATCAGCCGTTGATGAGCGTGCGAGTGAACATTGCACATTCCCGGGATGACCGGTCCGGCCAGCATCACGGCATCACAAGATTGCCAACCGGACGTTTCGATGGCGGCAATGCGACCGGACTTGTCGACTTTCAACAGACAATCGGCCTGCCAGCCTTCAGGTGTCAATATCCAGGGACAGGCGTAAGCCGTCGTCATCTGGGCGGCTTCCATTGCTGCAAAAGATCTACCAGGCCGACCAGCAGATCGATCAACGGCGCGGCACGATCAGCATCCCACTGCTCGGGACAGCTTTCATCCATATAACAGTGTTGTGCAATTTCAAGCTGCAATGCATGAATGCCCTGTTCCGGCTGCCCGTAATGGCGGGTGATGAAGCCTCCCTTGAAGCGACCATTGACCACATGGCTGAAGCGATCTGACTGGTCCAGCAAATCAGCCACCGCGCGGGAAAGATCAGCGGCACAACTGTTGCCATCAAATGTACCGAGATTAAGGTCTGGCAAGACACCCTCAAACAATGCAGGCACCCGGCTTGCAATCGAATGGGCATCCAGCAACAGGGCAAAGCCATAGCGTTGGCGAAGTTGATCCAGGTGGGCCGAAATCGCGTTGTGATAGGGCTGCCAATAGTCGCGCAGCCGCCGGACTTTCTCGGCCTCATCCGGCTCCTGACCGGCCCGGTATAGCGGCTGACCGGAAAACGATTGCTGCGGTACCAATCCGGTACCCGATCCCACATACAGCGCCTGATCGTTCGCCGGACGATTCAGGTCAATGACATAACGCGAGTAGCAGGCCTGAATCAGCCCGGCTCCCATCGCCGGTGCAAATTCAACCAGACGGTCGACATGCCAGTCGGTATCGACCAGCGCCCTGCCCGTTGCGGTCATGATCTCCTGCATGCCGTCGGCAAGCTTCAGACCGGCGTGAGGCACGCTGATCAGCAACGGAGATTCGGATTCGATGAATTGGTAGATCATTTCGCTGATGGCAGAACCAAAGAACCCGGCAATAGCCGGGCTCTTTGGTCGAACCATTTCAGGATTCGAATCAGTTGAAGGTCACGATACAGACTTGAGAGTCATTCGTGATGGCCGCTTCACCGAAGTTCGGATCCGAGCCTCCCTGCTGGGCACATGCACCACTGAAGACCGGGGTAGTACCGTTCGGAGCGCGCAAGGTCACCGTGGTTCCAGCCAGGAAATCACCCTCGCAGGACGCACTTCCAATCGGACTTGACGCGTCACAGGCAATCGCCGCCGGGATACTCTCAACCAGCGAGCTCGGCTGCGGATCCGGCCGATTGTCCTCGACCTGGACCACCAGCGTCTGCAAGTCAGCATCATCTTCCTCCGGCGGACAGCCGACCGGCGGCGGTGAGATGCCCAGACCCAGGACATCGATGCCAATGACTGTCAGGAACCCTTCCGGAGATCCACTGGTCGTGGTAAAGGTACAGGTTCCCGTTCGCGGATACTCTCCACCGTCAGTGCCGCAGCCAGCCATGCCAATCAGGACACTGGCAGTGGTTTCACCATTGCTGTCGGTAACGCCCGGGGCGACCTGCAGTTCCAGAACGCCGCCGTCGGCCTCACATTCACCCACCAGCTGGGCACCCGTAATGGGCGAGCCGGAACCATCCAGCAGAGTCAGGTCGATCTGACGGGTAAAGGTCGACAGGGTCACATCATTGATCAGCGACGGATCGACCAGCAACACGGCCGCTCCCGGCGGCACAACTCTGACTTCGGCCTCGGCTTCGTCGTAACTGAATGTGATCGTGGCTTCGTCACCTTCCGGCGGAATTCCACTGATATTGACCACCGTGTTGACACAGCCGGCGCCGTCGAAACCGGTGGGGTTGCCGGTGGTGGTTGTCATCGATGCCCCATCCAGCGTGCCGTTGGCCGCGCCTTCGGTGATCGCTCCGGTGATGAACGCCCCTTCAACCGGAGACTGCAATCCATCAGTCAGGCAAAGTCTCACGACGCTATCGGAATTGGCCGTTATCGTGCCCGGTGTCGCGGTCAGCAACAACGGGGCAACACCCGGGAAGCGGGAGGCTTCGACATCTGCCACGGTCTTGTTGCCGGCGGACTCGACCCGAACACCCTGGGTCCAGAGCACGATCGGGCGACCGACGGAGTTGATCGGATAGGTCATCTGGACCGAACCACGTCCGAACTCGTCCAGAGTCACACTTTGATCGATATTGCCGACCTGGGAACGTCCGATGACCCAGGGAATGACAAACCCGTCGTTGACCACAGAGCCCGTGGCGTCGTTCGGGTTGAACGGTTCGGTGACGTTGACACTGGATTCGTCGATCACGTTGGCAACAAAACGGACGGCCTCATGTTCGCGGTTGCCCGGTACCAGCTTGCCGAACAAGGCCACGGTGTCGCCTGGTTCGACCGCCTCGTCGACAGCGGCAGCATCATCCAGGAAACCTTCTGGCGGATCCAGGACGCTGAACAGATTGCCGCCTTCCTCAGGATTGCCGTCCGGACCGGAGAACACGAAGAAGCGCGGCAGTCCGGGCGTCATCGGGTCGTCGATCTTGCCGAAATTGACCGTAGTACCAGGTAGCACCGGGTTTCCGACCCGGTCAGTACCCTGCACGGTAACGGTCAGGGAATAGGTGCCGTCCGGATCGGCCGGAACCAATGCACCGGTCACCGGGTCGACTTCCAGCTCGAAAGAGGTGGCAATGTCGTTGACCGTCGGGTTGACCAGAATCGCATTCAGGATCGGGCTGACCAGCTCGAGTGCGAACAAGCGGCCGTCACCCACTTCGGCACTGGTTTCTGCCTGCAGCGGATCGGTGATTCCCTGATCGACGTTGTTGTCGGCGCGGTCGACGGTGGCAATGATTCGATGCGTACCGGTCTCAGAACCGGCGTTCAGCGCAAAATTGGCGATGCCGTTCACGGTTCTAACAGAAATATCGGTTCCGTTGACCGGACCTTCAGCTCCAGTGCCCGACAGGCGTGCGCCGCTGCCGGCCGGTGCTTCGAGCTGAAGCCGGACATTGTTCCAGCTGACGCCGTCGGCTTCCGGATTCGGTACGACATTGCCACCGGAATCGCGAACGATCAGTTGAATATTCTTGGTGCTGGCACCACCGGCGCCTTGCGCGTAAACCGGTTGGGGATCAACGCTGAAGTCAAGTTGGGCCGGCAGGAAGTCGGCAGCGCCATCTTCGATATCAATCACGAACTCGGTCGAGAACTGCTCGCCTGTATTGGCATCGACCAGGCTGACCGACACGGTGACCGGTCCGGGCTGATCGAAGGAATGAACGAAGATGGTGGATACACCAGCGGTCATGTCAACCGGAGCACTGCCCATCAGTACCAGAAACTCGTTGACGTCATCGGTCTCCGGATCATCCAGCGTCGAGAAAGCGCCGCGAGTCACCGGTGCAATAGCGACGCCAATTTCGCCTTCGGTCGGTGTTCCCGCCTCACCATTGGCTCCGACATACTCGATGGTGAGCTCGTTGATAAACGGCGAGCCAAAGAAGATCGGCACGCCCTGGGTATTGGTCGGCATGGTGCTCGAGCCGGTAACCGACAGCCGCTGATCATCGGAGGTGCCGGCCTCGACAGTGATCTGCACGGACGACGACAGATTATTGCCGCTGGCCGGATCGGCCGCCGAAGCCGTCAAGGTCACGGTACCCGTTTGCTCACCGGCGGTGAACCAGAATTGGGCCAGACCGCCAGAGGTGGGTGAAGTGGCTGAGCTTCCGGTTTCACTCGGCGCGTCAATCGGGGAGACCACGCCGCGGGAGGAATTGCTGGAAGCAAGGGTCACACTGGTGCCGTCGGCAACTGCGGTGCCGTTGGCGGCCCGCAAGCGAACGGTAACCTGGGTGGTATAGGGGCTGTCCGGGTCAGGCGCAAAATTCTGCGGATTGACCGTAACGGTATTGGAGGCCGCGGTGACGGACAGGTTGGCCGTGCCGCCGCCGCCGAAACTGTTGTTTGAACTGCCGCCGCCGCAGGCCGCCAGGACCAGTGAGGCGGTCAGTACGCCAAGGAGTCGAATCGCTTTCATTTTAATATTCCCGATTGAATGGTGTTGATCCATCATGATGCTGTTTGTCCAGGTCATTGCTTAGTCAAGTAAGACGCGATCGTCGAGGATTGACGGCGTAACGAATATCAGCAACTCGCGCTTTTGCTCATCGTTGCCGCGACGACGGAAAAGATGACCGAGCACAGGCACATCGCCAAGCACTGGCACTTTTGACGTCTGAAAGTTGCGTTCTTCCTGAAAGATTCCGCCAAGGACCACGGTCTGGCCGTTCTCGACCAGAACCTTGGTCGCCAATTCCCGGGTATCGATCGAGGGGACGGATCCGCCACGACCGGTCTGGAAAATTTCACCAACGGTATCCTGCTTGACCTGCAGATCTAGCTGCACCCGATTGTCCGGCGTGATCAGCGGCGTAACGCGCAACTCGAGAACCGCTTCCTGGAAACTGACCGAGGTCGCCCCGGCACTGGTTGCCTCTTCGTAGGGGATTTCGACACCCTGCTTGATAAAGGCCTCGGCCTGGTTGGCGGTAATCACGCGTGGTGTTGAAATCACTTCACCGTTACCTTCGGATTCCAGCGCACTGAGTTCAAGATCCAGCAAGTAGTCCGCGGCAAGAATGCTGAAGCCGAAGCTGCCGGCCGGATTGCTGACCGGCAGGTTGACGTTCAACCGATCGGTCAGTGACGGAGTATCGATTCCGGAACCGGCACTGCCAGGAAGTGTGGTCGGCAGACTGGAGCCGGTACCCGAGCGGCGATTGATCATGGCCAGATTGTTCATCTGATCGAGCGCATTCGAACTGCCCGAGGTCGAAAACACATTGCCGCGACCGTCTTCGCGCGATGCAGAAACACCGAAGCGGACACCGAGTTCATAGTTGAAGTCATGGCGTGCAATGACGATCCGCGATTCGATCAGTACCTGACGCACCGGACGGTCCAGTTCGGCAACCAGTTCGCGGACCTCATCGATACGTTCGATGGTGTCGGAGATCAGCAGCGTGTTGGTGCGCTGATCGACCGAAACCGATCCACGGCCGGACAAAAGACCCTGCTCTTCATTCGACGAGGCTGATTGAATCAGGGCAGCCAATTCGCTGGCACTGGCATAACTGACTGAAATCATCGCGGTACGCAGTGGCTCCAGTGTCTGACGATCGGCCCTGGCGCGAAGAATCTGCTGCTCTCGCTCGGCAATCTCGGCAGTCGGCGCAATCCAGATCACGTTGCCGGAACGGCGCATATCCAGATTCTTGGTTTCCAGCACGATGTCCAGCGCCTGATCCCACGGCACGTTGGTCAAGCGCAAGGTCAATGACCCGGTCACCGAATCTGACACCACGATATTGAGGTCGGAGACATCGGCGATCAGCTGCAGTACCGAGCGCACCTGGATGTCCTGGAAGTTGAGGGTGATCCGGCTACCTTCGTACTCACGCTCTTCGAAAAACTGCAGATCCTGCGAACGTTCCGGCTCGGCTTCCGGTCGACCGATTTCGAGGACCAGACGATCACCCGTCTGATAGGCCATGTGCTGATAAGCACCATTGATATCCAGTTGCAGGCGGACGTTTTCGCCACGTTGTTCCGGGGCAATGAACTGGACCGGTGTTGCGAAATCGGCAACGTCAAGGCGCTGGTAGAGACGGTCCGGCAAGCGGGTTCCAAACAGGTCGACGCGCAGGCCGTTTGCCCGCTCGTTGACGGTCATGGTGACGCCAGGCTGGTTCATGTCAATCAACACACGGCTTTCGCCGTTGTCGCCACGTCGAAAATCAATCCCGGCGATCTCGAACCCACTGGCGTTGTCCGCCGATTGACTCGAACTTGAAGCCGGCACCGCCGACGAGGCGCCGACCACCAGGGTCACCTCGTTGCCGGACACGTTGACTTCGTAGGGCGAGGTTCGCGACAGGTCGACGACCAGTCGGGTACGACCACCTGCGCTCAACGCCATGTAGCTTTGCGCGGGTCCGACCCCGACCGGAACCCGATCAGCACTCAACCGGGTCGTGGTATCAGGCATTTCCAGGACGATGCGGGGAGGCTGTTCGGTCAGAAACACGGTCGGGTTCGGCGGAGTCGAGTCCGTGCTGAGCACGAACCTTACTTCACCATCACCGGATTCGACGCGAACGTCGGTGACCTCTGTGGCCTGTGCGGCTGATACCAGCCAGAACAGCCCGAAAAGAAGCATTGCTTTCCTGCCACCGCTGTTCATCACACTTCTCCCATTCTTGGCCTTGAGTATTGTCATTCTGTTCATTTCCTTGCCAATCCTTGCTATTCCGTCGCTCATGAGCCTTCTTCCATGGCTATCTGGGACCGACGCTCGGTCCATCCGCCGCGGGCATCCTCGAACAGTTCGACCAGTTCCACCCGATTGGGCTGTACCCGAATCACGCGACCGTGATTGGTACCGAGATAATTTCCTTCACTGACCCGGTGCACGACCCTGTCGTTGTCCCGGATCAACGCGTAGTTGACGCCGTCCAGTTCGATCGTTCCAACCATGTCCAGAGTGTCCAGCGGGAAGCTTTCGAGAAACTCGCGCCGCCGGTCAGGATCGGGACGGACGCCACCGTCGCTGCCAGCCGTCTGCTCGGACTCTTCGTCGGGCGTGGCCAGTCGCTGCTGAAACGGATCGCGAAGATCGTACGCTTCATAGGTCACGACTTCGGTCGGTGCGATCGGAGGAATCGGTTCGATTTCACCAGCCGGGGTCTGCAGGGTATTGTTGACCCATTGCTCAAGGTCACGCGTACCACGCTGGCAACCGGAAGCAATCGTGACCGAGGCCACGATCAGAAGCGCAAGCTGAAGATGCCTGATCATCGTCCGCTCCCCGTCTGTTGTGCCGCACTGAGCTCGTTCGGATCCAGGTAACGATAGGTCGTCACGGTACCCTCCATACGCAGGCGACCGCCGTCGATGGGCTCCAGGGCAATATCCTGCATGGTGAGGATGACCACGCGCGATAACGATGCCACCGAAGACACGAAGGTGCCGAATTCATGGTAGGTGCCGGTCAGGCGAATACTGATCGGCTGCTCGGCGTAGAAGTCACGCAGGACCTCGGCTCTTGGCTCGAATAATTCGGTACCAATTCCGGATCCCTGGGCAGTCTGGGAAACATCCATCAACAGCGCCGGCATTTCGGTCTTGGACGGCAGTTGCTCCAGCATGCCAGCCAGCATGTCTTCCATTTCCTCGAGCTGGCGCTCGTAGGCTTCCAGGTTGGCGGCTTTCTGCTGATTTTCCTGGAACTCCTGCTTGAGCTGAACCTCGGATCGCTCCTTGTTTGCCAGCTCTTCGCGCTTGCCCATGATCAGAAAGTAGTAACCCAGACCAATAATCAGAAGCGCCAGAAAGCCCAGGATCACGGCTTTCGCACCGGTCGATGCCGCGCCCAGATTGTTGTAATCAAGATCTCTTAGTTCGGACAGCTCCATGGCTTCAGTACTCCTCCTGATCGGCCTGCGGCGGCGCTACCCGGGCCTGCAGCTCGAATCGATACGGCTGTCCGGGACGACCTTCGCTTTCCGCTCTCTCGACAATATTGAGCTGTGTCTGGCTCAGCCATTCGGCAGATTCGATATTGCGCATGTAATCCGATACCCGGGTTTCTGATTCGCTGGTTCCGACGAGGGTCAGCTGTTCATTGTTTTGACGCACCGAATTCAGGGTGATGCCTTCCGGCACGGTCTGCGCCATCTGGTTGAACAGGTGAACCATCAGGTTGCGGCTGCTCTGCAATTGCTCGATCACGTTCTTGCGGGCAATCAGATTTTCCCTGACCTCCTCAAGCTCTTCGATTCGCTGAATATCGCGTTCGAGCTTGCGAATCTCTCCGCGCAAGTACTCGTTTCGATTCTCCTGCCCCGATATCTGCTGATTCATGAGGAAATTCGCAGCCAGGACCAGCAATGCGGCGACCACGACAGTCGCGCCCAGTGCCAGCATGAAATGCTGCTGCCGCTGTTTGCGCAGATTTTCGCGCCACGGTAGTAGGTTGATTTTTGCCATCAGTCGAACCCTCTCATGGCAAGCCCGCATGCCGTGGTCAGTGACGGCCGGGCCTGATCGAGTGCCCGGGCGTTGATTTTCGGTGCCAGGCGCAGATCCTTGAGCGGATCAGCGACCTCGCAGGAAATTCCCACTTCATTGCCGACGGCCTCGGCCAGCCCCGGTATGGAGGCACCCCCGCCGGTGACGAACAGCGTATTGATGCTGGAATAGTCACTCGAAGACGAATAGAACTGCAGCGCCCGGCTGATCTGCTGAATCACGTTCTGGCGGAATGGCTCAAGCACTTCGTCCTCGAACCCGGCCGGTGGCTCCTCGCCTCGCTGCAGGAAACTGGCCTGGTCGGCATCCATTCCGTAGCGGCGCATGCATTCTTCCACCAATTGATGTCCGCCGAATGAGTGTTCCCGGCTGTAGATGCTTCGGTTGCCGCGTAGCACAATCATGGTGGACACCGTCGACCCGATATTGAGCACTCCGATCGTTTCGGCCTCATCGATTCCGGCACCCTTGCGCACCAGCTCGAAAGCGTTGGCGATCGCGAACGACTCGACGTCGACCACCGCCACATTCAAGCCGGCCAGTTCAGCAACCTCGCGCCGGGCATCGACGTGCTCGGTCTTGGAGGCGGCCAGCAGAATCTCGAGGAGATCAGCGTTTCGCGGCGATGGACCGAGCACCTCGAAATCGAGACTGACTTCTTCGCGCGGATATGGAATGTACTGGCCCGCCTCGACTTCAATCTGGCCCTCGATATCCTCTTCCGACAGGTCCGACGGCAGATTGATGACCTTGGTGATCACTGCAGAACCGGTCACCGCCATGGCGCAGGACTTGGCCTTGAACCCACCGCGTTGCAATGCCTTCTTGACCGCATCGGCAACCTGCTGTGGCTCGGAAATCATGCCCTCGCTGACCGCACCTTCGGGAACCGGCTCGATCGCAAATGCCTCGACCCGGTAACTGTTGCCGCTGGCGGTCAACTGGATGAGCTTGACGCTGCTGGTACCGATATCCACCCCGATCAGGGGCGGTGGCGCAGAGCGGAAAAGCTTCGCTAATGTCTCATTCATTTCTTGTCATGGCCCTCTGTTCGGCGCGATCAGGCTGTGTAAAAACTTGGTACACCCGCTCGAATCATCCCCACTTGACTCGTGTCTGACCGCTGGCTGCGCTGTGCTAATCTTCCGACTTCAGCTTGTCTGCCCACTTCATTTCGGGGCACTTTCGGCCGATGTCTGCGTCCAAGACACGGGTTTTTTGATTCTCCAGACGTACATTTACCATAACTTATGGTTCGAATAAAGCCTTTAATAGTTTTTTCTATCCGACTGTTTTTCCTGATTTTCGCCTTGGGGCTGGTCGGACTCGTCGTCGTCTGGTTGATTATTGCGCCCTCGCTGCCCTCTGTCGACGCACTCAAAGACATCCGGCTGCAGGTGCCGCTGCGAATCTATTCGGCCGACCAGCAACTCATGGCGGAAGTCGGCGAACAGCGGCGACTGCCCCTGACAATCGACGAAATACCGGAAAAACTTCGCCTGGCATTTCTCGCCGCCGAGGACGATCGCTTTTACCAACATCCCGGAATCGACTGGCGCGGCACCAGCCGCGCTGTCTGGCTGTATGGACGATCGCTCGGCCGTGGACGGGTGCCCGGAGGCAGTACCATCACCCAGCAGGTGGCCCGCCGGTTTTTTCTGTCCACCGAATATTCGGTAACCCGCAAGCTGCGTGAAATGCTGCTCGCGCTCAAGATCGAGCGCGAAATGAGCAAAGACGAAATTTTCGAGTTGTATCTGAACAAGGAGTTTCTCGGCCACCGGGCCTACGGTGTTGGCGCGGCGGCGCAAGTGTACTACGGAAAAACGGTCGACGAGCTGGCAATCGAGGAAATGGCGATGCTGGCAGCGCTACCCAAGGCGCCGTCGCGCGACAATCCGATCTCCGGCCCGCGCCAGGCCATGGTCCGGCGAGACTGGGTGCTGGATCGGATGCTGTCACTGGACTACATCGATGCCGAGGAGCATGCCCTGGCCCGCGCCCAACCGAACCGGGCCCGCTATCACGGTTCGGTACGGGAACTCGATGCCAGCTGGGTGTCCGAAATGGCTCGCCAGGACATCGTTGATCGACTGGGAGCCGAAGATGCCTACTCCGGCGGATATCGTGCCTTTACCACCATTGATTCACGACTTCAGCGAGCTGCCGATCAGGCCGTTCGCGATGGCCTGCAGGACTATGACCGTCGTCACGGCTGGCGCGGGCCGGAACAGCAACTCAACGATGAAGAACTGGCTGAGCTTTCCCGCATCGAAGCTCGCCTGGCCCAGATCCGCCCGGTTGCCGACCTGATCGCCGCGGCGGTCGTCGAGAGCGGCCAGGACCAGGCCAGGCTGGTGACTGGCACCGGCGAAGAAGTCATCCTCGAACTTGCCTCACTGGACTGGGCCCGGGCGCATCTGTCGATTGACGCGCTGGGTCCCCGGCCGGAATCGGTCAGCGAGATACTGGCCCCCGGCGATATTGTTCGTCTGCGCCAGGTCGACGATCAGTGGCAACTGGCCCAGATTCCCGAGGCCGAAGCCGCAATGGTCTCGCTGGAAGCCGAGACCGGTGCCATTCTGGCCATGGTCGGCGGCCTTGAATTCGGCCGCAGCCAGTTCAACCGGGTGACCCAGAGCCGCCGCCAGCCGGGCTCTTCGTTCAAACCCTTCATCTATTCGGCAGCGTTCGACTACGGCTATCATCCGGCCTCGCTGGTCAACGATGCGCCGGTCGTGATTGACGATCCTTCGATGGAACGAGCCTGGCGACCGACCAACTTCAGCCGTCGATTCCATGGGCCTACCCGGCTGCGTGAAGCCATGATTCATTCACGCAACCTAATCAGTATCAGACTGCTGGTGGGCATGGGACTGGAGCACGTCCGCGATTACCTGACCCGTTTCGGCTTCGAACCGGAGGAACTGCCAGTCGGCCCGTCACTGGCCCTGGGATCGGCCTCCCTGACCCCGCTCAGCGTGGCCCGGGCCTATGCCGTGTTTGCCAATGACGGGCACGCCATCGCTCCTGCATACCTGTATCGGGTCGAAGACCGGGAGGGCAGCATCGTTTTCGAGCCGGAATGGCAACGTATCTGCCCGAAATGCCCGGAACCGCTGCCCGAGGAGACTCCGGCGAACGATGCGGATGAGCGTTCCGAGGAGCCGATGCAACCACAACGTCTGGACCTGGAATCGCCCGCAGAAGACCTTGACTCCCCCGAACCGGTCGGCCCGTTCATTCCGCAGCGCGCGCCCCAGGTCATCAGTTCCCAGACGGCCTGGCTGATCCGGTCGATGCTTTCCGACGTGATCACCCAGGGCACCGGGAAACGGGCGCTGGCACTCAATCGCAACGACCTGGCCGGCAAGACAGGAACAACCAATGACCTGCGCGATACCTGGTTCTCAGGCTTCGGTGGCGGCCTGGTCACCACGGTCTGGCTGGGTCGGGATGACAATGAGACCCTGGGATCCTGGGAACAGGGCGGACGAACCGCACTACCCTTGTGGGTCGACTTCATGGCCGTGGCACTTGAAGACCGTCCCGAGGAGACACCACCCCCACCCATCGGTCTGGTAAGGGCTCTGATCGATCCCGCGACGGGTCAGCGAGTCAGTCCCGGCCATCCCGGTGCGATGACCGAGTGGTTTCACGAAGACCACCTGCCGCCGATGCTGGACAGCGATGCCTCCGACGAGGAGCTCGATCCTTACGATATCTACTGACCCTATCTACTGACCCTATCTACTGACCATGCCCAATCGCCAGAACGCCCGCAGCCAGCGCCTGCGCCAGACCATTGCTGCCGAGGCGGCGCGCATCATGTCTACCGAAGGTCAACGCAGTTACCTGCTGGCCAAACAGAAAGCCGCCGAGCGGCTTGGTGCGTCGACCCGCAAGGGATTGCCTTCGAACGCCGAAATCGAACAGGAACTGAAGAATTGGCAGCTGCTGTTCGGTGGCGAGCAACGCGAAGATCGGTTGCTGGAGCTACGAGAGGTAGCGATCAGTGCGATGCGATTTCTGGCCGAGTTTCGACCGCGGTTGGTGGGGCCTGTCGCCGATGGCACCGCCGACCAGTTTTCCCGGATCAGCCTCCACCTGTTCGCCGATGATCCGGACGCGGTCGTTCACTTTCTGATGGAGCAGCAGGTCAGCTTCGATCAGGAACGCCGCCGGATTCGCTGGCACGACGGCAGCCAGCGTCACATCGATGTGCTCGTGATCGAGAAAAATCACGACATCGTGGAACTGGTCCTGATGCTTGGTCGCGATGCGCTGCAGGCTCAGCCCAGCCCGATCGATGGGCGGCCGCAAAACCGATTAAGCCTGAGTGAACTGGAGGCGTTGATCAATCAGAGCTCGCCGAAGCCGTAGATTCGGAAGCCTGCCCGTTGAGCGCTCGGACCAGCATCTGGCGCTCCAGCAGTGCAGAGGCCCGGGTTGGCTGCTTGACCTGCAGCCGGACATCACCGTCCAGGCGAATATTGAATTGCCAGCCCTCGGCGTTATCGGCTTCAAACACCGCTGAGAGCATGACAACCTTGTCGAGGCAGACCGTGAAGCCCTGGATATCGTAGGTTCTGGTCATATCGTGCTGTCATCGCTGCTGCTGTCGGTGCCAGCAGGTGACCGGTCAGAGGCGGTCGTTTTCTTGCTTGCTGCTTTCTTGCTTCCGGCCTTTTTCCTGGACGCCTTCTTGCTGGTTGATTTCTTGCCCGAAGCTTTCTTGCTGCCGGCCTTTCTACTGCCGGATTTTTTGCTGCTGGACTTCTTGCTGCCGGATTTTCCGGCGGCAGTTTTCTCCGGCGTTTTTCCCGACACTGAGGTTTCGGGGGCGCGAGCCGGTCTTTCAGCGGCTGGTTGCGCGCTTGAACCACTGGCAGCCGATTTGGCGTGAGATGCCGCAGCAACCCCGGATGCGGCCATCGGCTCATCCCTGGGACAATCGAGATCCTCGAACGGAAACGGACGTCGCTCGGCGCCACCGGTCAGGTAGCGGGCAGTCTGGGCGTACCATTTGGCCAGAGTCTGGCCGAACTCGGTCACACCCTCCGAGCGCTGACCGGACACCAGCAGGATGATCCAACCAACAAAACTGACCAGGATCAGAACCGGGGTGACAATCGCCAGCAGCAGAAAAAACAACAGCATCACCGGCAACTTGAGCCAGGTGTTCTGATCCTTCAGCGCTGCACGGGTTTCGTCTTTCATCGGCAAGTCTCTCGGAATCAAACATGAACCCCCATGATCACCAATGCCGCCCGCCGACGCAAGTATGCTCTGGTGCCAGTTTGATATTGAACCCGCTGTCGGAGGATGAACAAAAACTTCTGTTAACCACCGAATTCACCGAAAAGAGCTTTTGAAGTTTCGGTGCGTTCGGTGTTCTCGGTGGTTCCAGGATTTCCTGGTCGTTCATTCAGGATTCGTTTAGGCCGGTGGGGTAGGATGGAAAGGCTGAATCAAATTTCAGGACAGGTGCGTTATGCGAATACTGCTGGTCATACTGGTACTGTCCGTCACGGCAGGGTGTACTACGGTCTACCAGCCGCGCTACGGTGATGATGGAATCTATGGTCCGGAGCGCTATGCCTATTCTTCGTACCCGGCCCGGGTTCACGGCTACTCCGCCCTGTACCCCTACTGGTCGCTGGACCACTTCTACTTCAGCCGCTACTACTCGCCCTTTTCGGTGGTCGTTCACCCGTTCGATCCATGGTACTACCCGTATTCGGCCTGGTACTGGGGCTACCCCTACTCTCACGGAGCATTCTTTGCCTACAACTATCCCTATTACGGCTGGGGCCCATGGCACAGAACGCATCCGCACTGGCGTAATCAGCCGATCAGCGAGCCGCGTGATTATCGTGGACGCCGTCTGGCCAACGACCTTGGTGGTTCATGGCCTGCCGCCGGCCACCGGGATCATCGTCTCGATCGCCTGCAACAGCAGCGCTTGCGCCGTGACGGAGATGGCCTGATCATTCGCGACCAACGTCCGGCAAGTCAGCCTGCGTACCGCTCGTCGGTTCCCAGCCGGCGCGCGCCGCCATCGTCACGACGCTCGCCACCACAATCGTCACGCCAATCGCCACGTCAATCGTCACCACCTCCAACCCGTCGATCGCCTCAGACGCCTGAACGGGTTCGTAATTCTCCGCCTTGAGCGGCGGGCCAGTGACGTTGCGAGAGTCGATTCCGGAAGTATCAATCGGTTAAACTTGCCGCCTGATTCAACTGCTTGCGAGTGATCTGACCTGGCCATGCGCTACCCGGAATCTTTCGACGTTATCGTGATCGGCGGCGGCCATGCTGGCACCGAGGCGGCTCTTGCTGCCGCCCGGACGGGCGGACGAACCCTGTTGATCACGCACAATATCGAAACCATCGGCCAGATGAGCTGCAATCCGGCGATCGGCGGCATCGGCAAGGGCCAGCTGGTGCGCGAAGTCGATGCGCTGGGCGGACTGATGGCACGGGCTGCCGACGCATCGGGTATCCAGTGGCGCACCCTGAATGCACGCAAGGGTCCGGCGGTGCGCGCCACCCGCGCCCAATGCGACCGCGCGCTTTATCGCCAGGCCGTGCGCAAGGCCGTCGAGCATCAATCGAATCTGACGATCTTTCAGCAGGCTGTCGACGATCTGATCGTCGATCAGGGCCGGGTCTCCGGCGTACACACATCCATGGGCCTGGATTTCCATGCGCCCGCGGTGGTGCTGACCACCGGCACTTTTCTCGGTGGCCGAATGCATGTCGGCACATCCAGCCAGGCCGGAGGCCGGGCCGGCGACGCACCATCCAATGCGCTGGCCGAGCGCCTGCGCGAGCTGCCGCTGACCGTAGGTCGGCTTAAAACCGGCACACCACCGCGGCTGGACGGACGGACGATCGATTTTTCGCGCCTGGAGCCACAACCCGGCGACAGCCCCCGGCCGGTATTTTCCAGCCTGGGCAGCCGCACCGAACACCCGGCCCAGGTCAACTGCTTTATCACCCGGACCAGCGAGCAGACCCACGCCATCATTCGCTCGGGGCTGGACCAGTCACCGATGTATACCGGGGCCATCGAGGGCTCCGGTCCGCGCTATTGCCCATCGATCGAAGACAAGGTCGTGCGCTTTGCCGACAAGTCCTCGCATCAGATCTTTCTCGAACCGGAAGGCCTGGACAGCACCGAGTGGTATCCGAACGGCATCTCGACCAGTCTGCCGTTTGCAGTTCAGATGGACTTTGTCCGCACCATACCGGGGCTGGAGAACGTCCATCTGACCCGCCCCGGCTATGCGATCGAGTACGATTTTTTCGATCCGCGGGATCTGTTGCCCAGCCTGGAATCGCGTCATCTGCCCGGCCTGTTCCTGGCCGGTCAGATCAACGGCACGACCGGATATGAAGAGGCGGCTGCCCAGGGCCTGCTGGCCGGTCTCAACGCCAGCCGTCAGGTTCGTGGTGAAGCCACCTGGACACCTGGCCGCGACCAGGCCTACCTGGGCGTTCTGGTCGACGACCTGATCACGCAGGGAGCGCCCGAACCCTACCGCATGTTTACCAGTCGCGCCGAATTCCGACTGCATCTTCGCGAAGACAATGCCGATTTGCGCCTGACCGAAATCGGACGGGACCTTGGGCTGGTCGACGATGCGCGCTGGGAGGCATTCTGCCAGCGCCGCGACGCTATCGAACGGGAGAGCACCCGGGTGGCCGGACTGCGTATCGCTGCCGGGTCCAGCCTGGCCGAGGCGATCAGTAAAGAACTGTCCATTCCGCTCAGCAAGGACACCACCGCCGAAGAACTGCTGCGGCGCCCGGAAGTAACGTATTCAGCGCTGATGAGCATCGACGGCATCGGTCCCGGCGCGGCCAGCGAGGACGTGGGTGAACAGGTTGCCATCCGGATTCGCTATGCCGGCTACCTGGGCCGCCAGCAGGTCGAGATCGACCGTCAACGCCGCTCGGCCGGCGATCTGATCCCGGCCGATTTCGACTACTCCGACGTCAAGGGACTGTCAGCCGAGCTGACCGAGAAACTGAATCGCATCCGCCCGCACAGCATCGACCAGGCCAGCCGCATCCCCGGCATGACCCCGGCCGCCATCTCCCAGCTACTCGTCTACCTCAAACGCCACCGCTCCGCCGCCTGACCTGAATTCAAACTTTTCCCTTCAAGATCAAAATCTCCTGGTCGCAAAGCAGCGAAGCAGCAAAGAAAGAGAAAAGTTTTCCTGGTTGCTTTGCTGCTTCGCTGCTTCGCGACAAAAAGATTTTGCCCTTACTGATTGGGCGGATTTGTGGGCCAGGCTTCGCGGTCGATGTTGAGGTCGGGGAATTTGTTGGGGTCGAAGACCGGGATGGCGCCGGTGCGGGATTGCTGGTCGTAGTCGTGCATCAGGCGGAAGCAGACTTTCAGCATCAGCGCGAGGGCCAGCAGGTTGACCAGCGCGAGCAAGGCCATGGTCAGGTCGGCGAAGCTGAAGATGGTGCTCAGGTCCTGCATCGATCCCCACAGGATCAGCACCAGCATCAGCACCCGGAAGACCACGAACAGAACCCGGTTGTCCGGATTCATCCAGCTGGTCGCGTTTTCGCCAAGGTAGAAATTGTAGAGAATCGAGCTGAACACGAACAACAGCAGAATCAGGCTGACGAAAGTCTGCCCCCAGGGCCCGACATGGTCAGCCAGGGCGAGCTGAGTCAGGACAACACCGTTGTCGATATTGCCGCCGTCATGCAAGCCTGACATCAGAATGATGAACGCGGTCGCCGTGCAGATGATCGCGGTATCGATGAAGACGCTGAACGACTGGACAATCCCCTGATGAACCGGATGGGGAACGGTGGCCACCGCTGCCACATTGGGCGCGCTGCCCAGGCCGGCTTCATTCGAGAACAATCCGCGCCTGACGCCCATCATGATGGCCGCGCCGATACCGCCGCCGACTGCCTGTTCCAGGCCGAACGCCCCGCGCACGATCAGGGTCAGCACATCGGGAACCTGACCGATATTGGTCGCAACCACGTACAGCGCGACCAGAACGTAGAGAATGGCCATGATCGGCACGATGATCTCGGTTACCCGGGAAATTCGCTGAACGCCGCCGAAAATGGTGACCGCAATGACCAGGGTCAGCACGATGCCGGTGATGTGGGTCGGAACGCCGAACGCCTCTTCCAACGACGACGAGGCGGTGAAAGATTGCAACGCCACGAAGGCCAGACCAAAAGTCACCAGCAGCAGCAGGGTAAAAGCCATCCCCAGTCCGCGGCTGCCCAGACCGCGTTCGATGTAATACATCGGACCACCGCGGAAGGTCGCCGTCTTGGAGTCGATGGTCTTGTAGGCCTGGGCCAGCGAGCATTCGAAGAAGCTGGTCGCCATGCCGATCAGGCCAACCACCCACATCCAGAAAATGGCACCGGGTCCACCCAGCGTGATCGCCACCGCGACCCCGGCGATATTGCCGGCACCAACCCGTCCGGCCACGCTCAGGGTCAGCGCCTGGAACGAGGATACCTGGCCCGGATGATGCTGGAAGGCGCCGCCGAGCACGCGAAACATCTCGACGAAATAACGCAACTGGACAAAGCGCGATCCGAGCGTGAAGATCAATCCCATGGTCACCAGAACGGCAACCAGCACATACGACCAGAGAAAATCGGTAACGGTGGCAAGCATCTGTCAGTCCCTCGACGGGGCTGCGGGAACCAGGTCACCGCGCAGCCGTTGAAAAAAGGCCGCGCGTTCTTCCTCGGTCACGCGGCGCGGAGTAGTGTACCGCGCCCGCGAATCCGGGTCGGCCGGATCAAACAACACGCCCCACAGCGGACGCTGACTGGCCGGATCGATGGCATAGCGGAAATCGCCGACAAACCATTGTCCATCGGCATCATAGTCGGGATAGCGGAACAGCCAGTCGGAGGAAAAGTGGTCGAAGCGATCAATATCTAACGCAAGCTGGCTGTCGGTCAGTCCCCCTGGTCGCTGGAAACGTGCCACCGAGCCGCCCTCCCAGAGCATCGCCCCGCTACCCGGCAGATTGCGCACAGCCACCAGGTGAAATCGCTGACCGTCATCGACCAGCCCGCGCCACAGGATCAGGTTGGCGAATGCCGGTTTGGCCACGAGACGCTCGACCGTGATACCGGTCTCGCGGGCCCAGTCGGCCACGATATGCTCGGCGCGATAGTTCTGGACCGCGCCCAGGCTCATGTAGGCCACCAGCCAGATCCAGGCAAGTACCAGCGAGCGACGACTGCGCCGCCAGACGCTGACTGCCAGCAGGATGGCCAGGGGTACGGAATACACCGGATCGATGACGCTGATCCAGTTCCAGGCGTAACGGGCTTCGGTCAATGGCCACAGCAGATAGGTGCCGTAGGAGGTACAGGCGTCCAGCAGGCCGTGCGAGGCATAGCCGAGGCCTGCCCACAGGTACAAGCGGAAAAACGGCTGGCGCTTGCGGAAAAACGGCCAGAGCACCAGCGCGGTGATCAGCCCGCCGATGGGAATGAAAAACAGTGAGTGGGTAAAGTGGCGATGGTATTCGATCGCCAGCAGGCTGTCAGTGGATGAGCGGATCAACACGTCCAGATCCGGCGCCATACCACCGATCCAGCCGACCAGCGCCGCCTGGCGCATGTTCTCGCGACGCGCGGCTGGCAAGGCCCACAGACTGCCCACCACACCCTGGGTAACGGGATCCATAAATCAGTTAAGCTGCCGTTTCATTTCTTGAAGTCTACGCTCCGGGATGCCCATGAACCGTCTTCTGCCAATCGGTGTTTTGATCTTTTTGCTGACCGCCTGTGCCACCGCACCAGACTGCGACCCGAATAGCGCCTTCAACGCCGGGCGCAATGATATTGCCGCCGACTCGGCGTGTGACCAGCCCGCTTATGGTGAAGCCTGGCGGCTAGGCCAGACCCTCGGCGAGCTGGAACGCGAACAGGCTGCACTTGAGGGCAGCGATCAGCCATTGACCACCGCGCAACGAGCCAGATTGCGAAGTCTGGCTCGCGATATCCCCGAACTCGAAACCCTGGCCCGTATCCAGGGACTGCTGCCGCCGGCCGATATCAGTCAGCAGGATCCCTGATTCACATCGGTGTATCACACAGGCAATGGGCCATCACGCCAGCCCGGCCTGCACCCGCATGTTCAAACAGAAAGCCGAGATCCTGGAGCAGACTGGTGCGCAGTTCCCGCGGCAGCAGGGTCATGGCCGACGGGCCGAATTCCAGCCCGGCAGTGGCCAGCGCCCTGGCACCCGCCTGGGTCAGAAACGCCTGCCAGGGCTCCAGTGGTGCCTCGACATAACTGACATCGAAATCCTCACCCAGACCGGCGATACGGGCCGCTGAAGCGACGGCATCATCCAGGGTACCCAACTGGTCGACCAGACCACGATCCCGAGCCTGCGCTCCGCTCCAGACTCGCCCCTGGGCAACCTGGTTGACCGCCTCGGTGCTCATGTCGCGATGCTCTGCAACCAGGCCAATGAACTCCTGGTAGCCGTTATTGATGAATGTCTGCAGCAGGCGCCGCAGGTCATCGTCCAGTGCGCGGTCAGCACGCAGGGCTCCGGCCAGCGGGGTTGTGCCCACACCATCGGTATGGACACCGATCTTGGCCAGGGTGTTCTGAAAGGTCGGGAAAAACGCATAAATGCCGATCGAGCCGGTAATCGTCGACGGATAGGCCCAGACCTCGTCAGCACCCATGGCGATCCAGTATCCGCCTGAGGCCGCCACATTGCCCATGCTGACGACCACCGGCTTGCCGGCTTCGCGCAATGCCATCAATTCACGCCGAATGATTTCCGAGGCGAACGCGCTGCCGCCACCGGAGTCGATCCTGAGAACCACGGCCTTGATGTTGTCATCATCCAGTGCCTGTCGAATCAGCTGCGAGGTTGAATCGGCGCCAATCGTACCGGGCGGCTGACTGCCTTCGACGATAGCACCCTGGGCAACGATCACCCCGATCTGGTCGTCACCGGGTACCTCCATCAACCGTTTGCCGTTAACGTAGTCTTTCATTCCGATTCGGCGGTAGCTGCCTTCATCGTCCGGCGCGCCACGCAAGGCCATTTCCGAGCGCAGTTCCGGGCGGCTGACCAGGCGATCGACCAGATCCCTGTCCAGAGCCATCTGGGCCAGATTGCCGCCCGCCTCTTCCAGATAGGTCGGGAAATTCCGGGTCAAGTCAGCCATGACCTCAACCGGCATCCCGCGATTGGCCGCTGCCTGGTCAAGATAGCGCTGCCACAGATCATCCAGCAGGAACTGGCGCGCCTGTTTGTCGGCATCCGACATGTCGTTGCGAATATAGGGCTCCATTGCCGATTTGTACTCACCAACCCGAATCAGGTTGACATCCACCTCCAGCATTTCTAGCCCTTCAGCGTAGTACTGGCGGTAGCTGGCATAACCTTCGATCAGGATCATGCCCTCGCTGTCCAGCCAGATCTCATCGGCCAGTGAAGCGACGAAGTACTGGCCCTGGGTCATCCATCCGCCGTAGGCAATCACCGGCTTGCCGCTGTCGCGGAAGCGCTGGAATGTCGCCGTCAGTTCATGCAGCATGCCCGGGCCGACTCCGATCAGACGATCGGTCTGAATCATGACCTGACTGACCTGATCATCATCTGCGGCAAATTCCAGCGCCGCGACGATATCGCGCAAGCGCGTCTGGGGCAGTTCCTGACCGAGCGCCTCGTTGAACGCCCGCTCGACCGGAGAACCGACATATTCCTCGACGATCACGCCATTGGGATTGATGACCAGAGTCGTGTTGTCTTCAAGCACCAGGGGCTCGGCACCGCTGAACAGCATGCGCAATACCAGGGCAAGAACGATCAGAAACAGGATATTGAACACGGTCATGCGCAGCGCGGTAACGCCGCGCCAGAAGCCAAGCCACAGGCGAACGAGAATATTGGGACGGTTGTGATCGGTCATCGGGAATTCACTGGTAGGGTCCAGGGCATTCTAGGGGTCCGGGGTGAACGGGGCAATGGGCCGGAGGTCATGGGTTGATGGGAGTGAAAGGGGAGAAGGGGAGAAGGGGAGAAGGGGAGAAGGGGAGAAGGGGAGAAGGGGAGAAGGGGAGAAGGGGAGAAGGGGAGAAGGGGAGAAGAGGAAAGGGGAAAGGGGAAAGGGGAAAGGGGAAAGGGGAAGTAAAAGGCAAAGTCGGGTTGTGGGTTCAGGGGGCCGGGCGGGTGATGCGGAGGAATCGGGTGCCCAGGAGGAGGGAGGCGAGGCACAGGCCGCTGATGATGCCGATCCACATGCCTTTGGGGCCGAGTTCGAAGTGGAAGGTCAGGAACCAGCCGCTCGCCAGGCCGACTGCCCAATAGGCAATGATGGAATAGATCATCGGCATGCGCGTGTCCTTGAGTCCGCGCAGGGCTCCGGCTGCCGAGGCCTGGAGACAGTCGGCGAACTGGAAGATCGCGGCGAAAAACAGCAGGCTGACAGCCAGGCTGGAGACTTCCGGCACATTGGTGTACATCGCCACGATCCATCCGGGAACGGCGAACATGACAATCGCCGAGACCGTGCCAAAACTCACCGCAATCCCCATGCCGACCAGTCCGGCCCGGCGCGCTCCCTCCCGGTCTTTGCGGCCAATCGCGTTGCCGACCCGCACGGTAATCGCGCCGGCAAGTCCGACCGGGACCATGAACATCAGCCCGGCATAGTTCATAGCGACCTGGTGGGCCGCGACCGGGACCGCCCCCAGGGTTCCGATCAACAGCGCACTGCCGACAAACAGTCCGGCCTCGAGAAAAACCATGATCCCGATCGGCAGCCCCAGCCAGACCAGCGCGCCGATTTCACGCCGATTCGGCGGACTCAAGCGCGCGAACAGCGCGAACGGGGCATAACGTGGTCGCCACACGATCCAGGCGGTCAGTGCGAGCAACTGCAACCAGAAGATGATCGCAGTGGCCCAGCCGGCTCCGACCGCACCCATCGCCGGCACGCCGAGCTTGCCGAACATCAGCACGTAGTTCAGCGGAATATTGCAGGCTATACCGAGCAAGCCGACATACATGGTCGGACGGGTGTAGCCCGTGCCCTCGGAAAAGAAGCGCAGCACCATCATCAAGCACAGGGCCGGAGCGCCCCAGCTGAGTGCACGCAGATATTCCATGGAAAGTCCGGCCACGGCCGGTGCCACCTCGATCGCGCGCATTACCCAGCCACCACTGCGCACTGCGAAAAACAGACCGATACCAAGCAGCAGTGACAACCACAGTGCCTGGCGAGTGAATTCGCCCACCTGGTGCTGGCGCCCTGCTCCATCCAGTTGCGATACCACGGCGGAAACTGCCATCAGAACGCCGAGAACGAACAGGAAACCGGCTGCCCAGATCGACGAGCCCACCGCGATGGCGCCGAGATCGACAGTGCCGATCCGCCCGGCCATCACGGTATCGACGAAGTTCATGCCGAAATTGGTCAACTGACCGATCACCAGCGGCCCGGCCAGGATCAGCGTGCGCCCGATCTCATAGCGTAGCGTGGGAACCTGAGGAACCGGACTGGACATCGGACAGCATCAACTTGCAAGACAACAAAGCGACCGGCATTGTCCGTGCTACCGTCCCGCCATGCAAGTCTAAGGAACCCGAGACCCGGCTCGTCCAGTCGATGAGCCGGGTCTCGAGCTATTTGATCAATTCTGTTCGAAGCGGTCCGAGAACAGACTGTCGGTAAATTCCGGATCGGTGTCGGGATTGTATTCCACCGAACCGATGTCACATAGCGCGACGCCGGTATCATTGCCGTCGATGGGGCGTGGCGTACCACGCTGATCCTGGTCAGTGCCGCCACATTGCGACCCGACCGGATCGACCAGCACACCGTTGGAACGGGGCATGAAGGTGGTGGTTGGTCCACCATGATCACCGGCCGAACCATTGAACGGATTGCCAATATTCTGGTAATCATTGAAACCGGTAAAGCCGCAGGATTCGTCCGAGCTGGCGTTGATGTTGAATGCCAGGTCGTATTCCGGAAAGCCTTCAGTCAAGTCGTTGCAGTCGGACGCATGACCATAGACGACACTGCGCTCGACGAGCAGTTGAACATCACCCAGGTTGTCCAGATCAAGCAGGAAACGGATTCCACGCTGATTGTTGTTGACAATGGTTGACTGGGTGATCTGGGTCGGAACGCCGTCGGAAAAAATGCCATTGGTGTTGTCATGAAACGTCGAGTTGAAAATCATTACGACCGGATTGGTGACGAATCCGGCCCGGCTCTGAACGGCATATTCGCCGTCCAGGAACTGACCCTCTCCTCCGGGGATCACACCGTTGGCGCGAAACGTGGACCGATTGACGATCAGTACCCCGCGATTGAGAATCGCCGTGCCATCGGCAAATTCCGGCAATACCTCATCGTCGGTGATGACATTGTTGTAAAACTCGCTGTCCTCGATCTGGACCAGACCATCGCTGTAGATGGCACCGCCTATATTGCCGATATTGGACGAGACCTCGGAGCGCTTCAGATGCAGTTGGGCATCGGCCTGTACATTGATTGCCCCGCCACGCGTCGTGCCGGAAAAATTGGCCGAACCGCCGGCCACATTGACATGATCCAGCGTCAAATCACCATCGGCATGAATATCGAATACCCGGTCGTCGTAGCCGCCGAAAATCACGGGAGCAGTCGCGGCACCGTTGATGATGGTGATCTCTTCATGAATATCGAGATCCCCGGTGGCGGCATCATCTTCACCGATTCCAGTATTGTCCAGCAAGTAGGTACCAGAAGGCAGAAGGATGTTGTGCGGGCCGGGATTGGCGTTGGCTTCCATGATCGCCGCGCGCAGGGTGCAGGTGCTGCCTATTGCTCCGACCGGGTTGCAGACACCGTTGCCGGGAGACTCTTCCTCGACATCCAGGGTACTGTTGACGATGAAATCCAGCGCGCTGGCCGGGCCTGAAATCAGGACGGCAAGGAACAGCCCGATTTTGAAATGATTCATGTTGTTGACTCCGATTGAAATTCAGATACTCAATCGGGGTTACGGAATCGGAAAGAAAACCGCATCAAAGAATTTCAATTGGACTAGGTTTGCAACCTCAGTATGCTGTCCACACCAGTGATAAAAAAGCTAGAGGCTGTGGAGTTTGAGATGTAGAAGGCATCGAGCATCGGGTACTGCCGGGCGGTTCGGGCTGGCCGAGACGATCGGCTCTGATGATTCGGCCGGTTCTATGGAGCCGGGTGCCAACGATTACGCAGAGGTGAAGATAGCCCCGCTTCAGGGCTTCCCGAAAATGTCGTGGAGTCTGAAATATGCTGTTGGCTTTGAAATAGCTTCCGCGCCCCGGCCAGCCCGCCCCTCCCGACAGGCCCCGTCGTGACGGTATTGCGGCTTTCGCGTGAGCGAATGAAGCGATGCCGTCTGGACGGATCAGGCCGTACCCAATGCAATAGATTGAGGGTTTGGTAAAAGGCAAAAAATCGGCCTCTTGCAACCATCTGACAACGGGGAGTGGTGCTGTCTGATGGCGAGCCGAGGGTCACGGCGGCAGGCAAAAAAGTTCAGCATCGTTCAACATTTACGTTTCCACGAAGAGACCTTCGCTGCTGAAGTAGTCGGATGACGAGTCGCGGGCACCCAAGCTCCATAGAAGCCGAATCAATCACCATTGGCGATCTGACCCTCGGCTCGCCAGCAGGCGGCACCACTCGCCGCTGGCCACCTAATGTCCGGTTACTTGTGTGGACGGTCTACAAGCGGTCCAGCGCCTGCTGCAGCAGTGGATCGGAGGGCTGGATCTCCGCCAGCAGCCGTCGGGCTTCTCCGACCTCGCCAACATATTCATCATCGCCGACAGCGCGAAGGCGCCGTGCCTTGAGAAAATGGGCCAGCGCTCGCGAGTGTTCCGAGTTGATCGGGTCCTCCTGGCAAAAGGCCAGCGATGCCCCGGCATCAAGCGTCAGTGCGTTGGCAACGCGTTGCAGACGGCACGCCGTGGTTTGTTCGGATTGCCAGTCGTGCGAATCCAGGGGCATGACCTGGCTGAGCCATTCGACCGCATCGTCATCGCGGTCAAGAACGACCAGCAGTTCAACCAGTTGCGCCAGCGCTTCGCGCCAGACCGAGTAATCGCGGCCAATCCAATCCTCGTAGATCGCCAGCGCTCGCCGCAACGACTGTTCGGCATTCACGGCGTCGCCCATGCGCCAGTAGGTCACCCCCATGGAACGCACGACCATGGCCACCGAACGGTTTTCCACCCCGAAGTGGCCCTGCAGAATGCCAAGCGCTCGCTGGTAGTAGTCCAGCGACGCGTCCAGGTCATTCTGTACATAGGTCACGCCGGCGAGATTCTGCAATGCCAGCCCGACCTTGCCGTGAGACTCGCCATGGCGCTCTTTTTGAATATCGTAGACCCGGGTAAACGCTTCATGGGCCGAGTCGTAATCCGAACGGTTGTAAGCGACCACGCCAAGCATGCTTTGCGCGCTGGCGCTCATGTCCAGCCCCTCCGGGGTTTCATCGGCAGCCTCGACAGCTTTCCGGGCTGCGGCTGCTGCCTCACTCAGGTTGCCACGATTGACCTCGGCCGTAGCCAGCTGGATCAGCGCGTAGGCCTGTCGATTGGGCGGGATGACTTGCAGGTTCAACGGCGATAGTCGCTCCACCGCCTGATCATAGTGACCTTTCATGTTGTCAATTCGAGCCGCCAGCAAAGCGCGTTCATAGCGGGTCGAATCGGATTCACCCACACGTGTGGCCTCGGCCAGAGCCAGCGCTTGATCATTCATTCCCAGAAACATGTAGCTGCGGGCAATTGCCAGTTCCAGGTAGGCGGCAATCTCGGGCTGGTCCCCCAGTTCTTCGTCGATGCGCTGATGGCCACGATCGAGCAACTCGCGGACCGGCATATCAGGGCCCTGCTCGATGCCGGGCGTTGCGGTCGAAAAGATACTTTCCCGAAAGGCGGTGATCTCGCGTGACTTGGCGGCTTCCTGCACGGCAGCGTTGCGTTCGACCTGGGCGCGATGAGCGAACCAGGCTGAGAACCCCGTGCCGCCGACAATGGCGACCAGGGCAATCAGAATCGCGGCTCCGGCCAGACGGTGCCGACTCAACCAGCGTCGACACCACTCAGGCCAGCCCGGCGCACGGGCGCTGGTCGGCTCATCGGCGATCACCGCGCGCAGATCAGCCGCGAGCTCGCCGGCACTGGCGTAGCGCTGCTCGGGGTTTCGCGCCAGACAGCGACTCAGAATGGCCTGCACATCCTTCATCTGCCGCGGGTTGAGGTCCGGGCGCCGGGCCAGGCGTGATCGTCGGTCGGCCAGCTTCGACTCGGCCAGCTCGGTGGCACTTTCACCGAACGGACTGCTGCCATCACCCAGCAATTCAAACATCACCAGACCAAGCCCGTATACATCCGTTCGGGTCGTGGTCGGTTGATTGAGTATCTGTTCCGGAGCGGCATAACGCGGCGTGAAGCTGGCATGCTCGGTCAGATCGGCCTGGCCCGAACCGCGCCCCATCAGCGTGGCAACACCGAAGTCCAGCACCTTGAGCTGGTTGTCATCGGAGACGATCAGATGGTCCGGCTTCAGATCCCGATGCAACACCAGGTTCTGGTGGGCATAGGCCACGGCCTCGGCGGCACTCGCCAGCCACCGACAGATCCGGACCGCGCCGATCCCCCGACGGCGGACAAGCTCGTGAATCGGTTCACCGGCCACAAACTCCATCACCAGATAGGCACCCAGACGAGGATGCTCGCCGGCGTCGATCAGGCGGGCGATACTCGGGTGATTGAGCCGGGCCAGAATGTGCCGCTCACGGTCGAACAGACGGCGTCCGCGTGCGCCGCCTACAGCGAGGAACTTGACCGCCACTTTTGCCTCAAAGCGCCCGTCAGAACGCTCGGCCAGGTAAACCTCACCCATGCCGCCTTCGCCAAGTGGCTTGATCAGCCGGTAGGTCCCAACCTCCTGGCCGACGATGTCCTCGCCTTCCAGATCGCGCGAGACCTGGTCGACTTCAGCTTCGAGACGTTCCAGACCTGTTGCTTCATCGAAGGCCAGCAACTGTTCGACCTCGTGGCGCAACTCATCCGGCAGTGACAACTGGTCGAGCTGCTGACGCTGCTGCTCCGGTTCAAGATCGCACAAGGTCTCGAAATGACGCTGCACTTGCTCCCAGTCGGCAGCGTTCATCTCAAGCCGCCAGCGCTCGACGCAGGAAAGCTGACGCGACCCGCAGTTCACGCGAGATCGTCGCGGTGGAAACCTCCATGGCAGTGGCCATTTCATCGATGGTCAAGCCGCCGAAGATCTTCAGTTCCACAATTCGTTCCAGGCGAGTTGATCGCTGCCCCAGGTCCTGCATCGCCTGATCGAGCATGACCAGATCCACCGGGCAATCCGCTCCCCGTATCGCATCAAGCACACTGCCGGTAACCTGCAGCCAGTCACCGCCCCGACACTGGGCTTTGCGCTCGCGGGCATAGTCGACCAGCACGTTGCGCATGGTCGTGGTCATGCTGGCCAGAAAATGAGCGCGATTGTCCCAACGGCTGTCTGCCTTCTGCACGCGCAGATAGGCTTCATTGACCAGGGCCACGGTGTCGATCGTGCCTGAACGAACATGACGACGCAGCTCGCGCTGGGCTATGCGATACAGATCGGCGTGAAATTGCTCTACGCCAGCGGCACCATCGCCGACATCCTCGTCGATGATCGGGCTTTCGTGATCCGGAAAATCCTGACCCGGGTGTTTTTCCACCATGCGTCTGACCTTTTGCCCTCCCCGGTTGAATCATAGCCTCCTGAGTGCCATTAAGAAACCTTGAGGCAATTCGGGTTACATGTGCGGGGAACCGGGAGAATGTCAGAGCCTTCCGGTGGATGTTGCGGGATGGTCCCGTCGGGGGTGTCACCCCGACCTACTCAAATTCATACGGGTCTCGGAAGTCGGTGCCAGATGTTCATGGTTCTTTCAGGGTGTATTGGGTTTCGAGCCAGTGCCAGATGGTGCGCAGGCCCTGGGCTTCGCCGCCGGCAGGGCGGCCCGGGCGATCGCCCAGGTTCCAGGCATAGATGTCCAGGTGCATCCAGTCGCATTCCGGGGCCACGAAGTGATCGAGGAACAGCGCTGCGGTCAGGCTGCCGCCGAATTTGCTGGTGCCGGAATTGGACAGATCGGCAATCGCCGGCTGAATCTGGCAGCGATAGCCTTCAAACAACGGCATGTGCCACAGCGGGTCTTCGATATCGAACGACAGATCCTGAATCGCCCGGGCCTGGTCGGTACTGCGTGCATATAACGGTGGCAAGTCTTCGCCGAGCGCGACCCGGGCAGCCCCGGTCAGGGTGGCAAAATCGATCACCCGCTCGGCCCCTTCTTCACAGGCCAGGGTCAACGCATCGGACAACACAACCCGTCCCTCGGCATCGGTATTGCCGATTTCGACGGTCGTTCCATTGCGCGTGCGGATGATGTCGGAGGGCCGGTAGGCGTTGCCGCTGATCGCGTTTTCGACCGCCGGAATGTAGACCCGCAGATTCACTTTCAGACCGAGACTCATAATCACGCTGGCCAGGCCAAGCACATGAGCCGCGCCGCCCATATCCTTTTTCATCAGGACCATGCCGGCACCGGGCTTGACGTCCAGTCCACCGGTATCGAAGATCACGCCCTTGCCGACCAGCGCCAGCGCCGGCGCAGCCTGGTCGCCCCACTGCATTCGGATCAGACAGGGCGGACGATCGGAGGCCTGGCCGACCACGTGAATGGCCGGAAACTCGTTTTCCAGTCGCTTGCCATCAATGACCTCGAACGCGGCATCATGCGCTTTTGCCAACTGCCCTGCTTTCGCGGCCAGTTCCGCCGGCCCCAGATCCAGGGCCGGTGTATTGACCAGGTCGCGAATCATGGCAGACGCGTCGACCAGGGTGGTCACTCGCTTGTGCAACGAATCCGGCAAGACCAGACGAGCCTCGACAGCCGGCTGGCGCTTGTAGCGATCAAAGCGGTAGCAACCCAGACCCCAGCCAATCAGCAGTTTTTCCTGTCGATCCTCGTCATCAGTGCTCCAGTCACCAGCCAGGTGATAATCACCGGCCGGCAGCTGGCCTGGTAAATGTGCCAGCGCCCACAGGCACTCGCCCTCGCCACGACCACTGAGAACCGCAGCAATACCTCCGGATTCATCAGGCACCAGCAGCACTTTCCCGGCAGTCGGCTGGAACCCGCTACTTTCCACCCAGCGACGCTGCGCCGGCTCGGCCTGTTTCAACCAGTCATCAAGAGCCTGACGATCAAGCGAATACAGGGGAATGGAGTGATCGGTTTCGGTCGTGAACATCAAATACCTGCCTGTCGATTAAAACTTGGCAACAAGAATACCTGATTGACATTCATTTCAATTCGGTGTGTTCGGTGGCTTAAGGATTTCTTGTTGCAATTTTTGGGAACCACCGAACACACCGAAGGCACCGAAAGGGATTATTTTTTGATTTACTTCAAATTCGGTGTCTTCGGTGTGTTCGGTGGTTTAACGTTTCCTTTTCGCTTTTCGGGTTTCGGCTATGGCATGATTGGGCGCTTTACAAAACAATCAACGGAAAGCCAACTGATGAAAACCCTGCCTGCAGTGTTTCTGGTTGGGGGGATACTTTTCGGGGGATTATTCAACCTGGGCCACGCGCAAGGCGTGCTGGATCCTGATGCCGCGACCAATACCGCCCTGTCCGACGGTGCCTGGTCGGACCCGGCGATCTGGAGCAGCGGCCTGCCCGATGCTGATGACCAAGTACTGATTCCTGCCGGTCGAAACCTGAGTTTCGGGACCACGGCCGAGGTAGCGACCCTGCTGGTTGCCGGCAGCCTGACCTTCGATACCCAGGCGGTCAGCGCGTTGACTCTCGACACGCTGGCCGTCGACCATTCCGGTGAGCTGGAGATCGGACGGGTCGGCGCGCCGATCGAGGCCGGCGGCTCGGTCACTGTCGTGTTTCGATCGGACAGTGATCTCGATCCGGCCTCCGACCCTGACCTGCTGACCCGCGGCCTGGTGGCCGATGGTCCGGTGCAGATTCATGGCCAGGCCAAGACGGTGCATCTGAAAGTCGCGGTGGACCCGCTGGCCGGCGACAGTACGATTGAGCTGGGCCGGGCGCCCGATAACTGGCAGGTCGGCGATACCATTGTTCTGACCGGGACCCGCTACTCGGGCTGGAAATGGGATAACGACATCGAGCAGACTCGCTACCACGGAACCCAGGACGAGGTTCGCCAGATTACCGCGATCAATGATTCGTCGATCACTATCGACCAGCCGCTGGAATACGATCACACCACGCCGCGCGCCGACCTCAAGGCCTCGGTGGCCAACTTCTCACGCAATGTGACTTTCTCCAGTGCCGATGGCGCTGCCACCCCGGTCCACCGTCGCGGCCATGTGATGTTCCGCCACGCGACCCATTTTGATATCCGCTACGCCGCCTTCGATCATCTTGGGCGAACGGACAAGTCGATTGAAAGCTTCGATCTGGACCAGCTACCCGGCATCGAAGCCGACAGCAACGTGCGTGGACGCTATTCGATGCACTTTCACATGACCGGCATCGACGACCCGCGCAACCCGGCCATTGCCCGCGGCAATGCGGTGTTTGACAGTCCCGGCTGGGGCTACGTCCATCACGCCAGCAACGCGGTGTTTCACGACAATGCCAGTTTCGATACCCACGGTGCCGGGTTTGTTGCCGAGACCGGCGATGAGATCGGTTCATGGACCCGCAATATCGCGATCAAGGCCGAGGGCAACAGCGCCTTCAACCCGAAAAACGGTGTTGATGTAGCCACCTTCGACATGGCCCGGACCGGATCAGGCTACTGGTTCCAGGGGCGCATGGTCCGCAGCGTCGACAATATCGCCGCCAGCGTCAACCAGGGCTATGCCTATCTTCATCGCGGCACCCGCATGCACAGCTTCCCCGGCACCGCCTTCATGCTGCCGGAGGCACTTGCGCGCGGCGGCAATTCCAGTCCCGACGACCCGCCCATCCTGAATTTTCACCAGAACGAGAGCTTTGCCAGCACGGTCGGTCTGTACGTTGTCAAGGCCAACCCCAACCAGCAGCACGATATTCACTCTCATCTGTCGAGATTCACGGCCTGGGAAGTGCGTGCCGGCGCGGCGCTGGAATATACCTCGCACTATCTGCTGGAGGATTTCGACATTATCGGCAAGACACCGGAGCCCTTCAGCAGCGCCCTGTTCGGTATCGACTTTGGCAACAACACCAGCGACATGGTGATCAACAGAACACATATTGTTGACATGGCCATCGGCATTTCGCTGGGCAAGGGATTTACCGACGAGAGCGTGCCACCCGAAGCCAATCAGTACGTCGTCATCGATGCCACATTCGACAATGTCGACGATGACTATGAATTCCTGGATCTGACCATTGACCAGATTCTGACCAGCGCCGAACTGGTCCCTGGCCGGATGGAGATCATGCTGAACAATGGCGATCCACTGGAATATCTGGATCCCGCAACAACGGCAGGCACCGGGATATCGTTCACCGGCAGCAAGACCGACAGTATCGGCATCAGCCCGATTCCGGCCGGCACTGACAACCTGGGTGTACCCAATCAGGACATGATCGCCGTGTGCGCGATAGAAGGCTATTACCGGGCTGCCAATGATGATCCCTACGTCATCATCGAGGAATACTTCACTGACCGGGCTACCGGCAGGATTCACAAGACCGGTCTGCCGGTGCTGCTCGGGCCCGAGGTCGAAGCCTTGCTGGGCAACCAGTTTCACGCCTGGAGTGATGCATTCGAGCGCGGCCCGATCGACTTGAACAGCAGCCCACCGATCACCGCCGATGACCATGCTCTGACCGCACCCGAAGCCGAAGTGACCATTGCGGTTCTGGCCAACGACAGTGATCCGGATGGTGACCCGTTGGTCATCGACGGAATTGCCCAGCCCCATCACGGACTGGTTTTCGACAATGGCGACGGCACGCTGACCTATCGACCGGACTTCGACTTTCAGGGCCAGGATCGCTTCCGCTACTGGGCCAGTGATGACAACGGCAACTACACGCCGGCAACGGTCACCGTGACGATCAGCGCTGACATCCTGTTCACCGACCGATTCGAATAATCAGAATGTATGTCCTGGCCAATCCGGAATACTGACAAGCACTACGGACTCATCGCCCAGTTCTTTCACTGGGCTGTGGTCATCGGGATAGTCCTGCAATTCGTCTGGGCCTGGCGGATCGACGAGAGCGAGTCGATCCGCCAGCAGTTTGTGCTGGTCAATCAGCACAAGTCGATCGGCATCACCATTCTTGGCCTGGTGATCCTGCGACTGTTGTGGCGGTCATTCAATCGCCCCCCGCCCTATCCCGGCCACATGAAGCGCTGGGAACGGCTGGCCGCCGGGACAACCCATTGGGGACTGTATGGATTGATCCTGGCGATGCCGCTGAGCGGCTGGGCCTACACGGCAGCCGCCGGGTATGGCCCGGAGTTTTTCGGTCTGATCGAGATACCCGCGATGTTCCCGGTCGACGAGAACCTGGAAGATCTGATGGAAGATGTTCATGAGACCCTGGCCAAGCTATTGATCGGCCTCGCCGGCCTGCATGTCCTGGCAGCCCTGCGTCATCACTTCATCATCAAGGACAATGTGCTCAAACGAATGACCGGCTTCTGGTCGTGAGCAAAGTCAATCTCGCCGTCAACTCCTGAGTTAGACTGGTCGGCCGGGATAGTTCAGGAACACCGCATTTCCATTTCAACATGTCCAAGCCTTCAGCTCCGGATCAACCCATACGACCGCGCCTTCTGTTTGTCGACAAAAGTCGTCTGATGCGCCGTGCGGCCGATCGGATTCTGGGTGGCGAGTTTCGGGTGCTGCTGGCGGAGGACTCCGAGCAGGGCTGGATTGCGTTGCTCGACGACCCGCTCATCCAGGTGGTATTTCACGACTTGAGCGGCCCCGGCGAGGGATCGGATTTCAGTCTGCTGCAACGAATACGCCAGTCCGACAACCGCAGGATTCGTGAGACCCCGGTCGTGGTGCTGACCGACGATGATGACAGCGAAGAGCATCGTTCCGAGGCGCTGGACTCCGGCGCCACGGATTTTATCGACAAGCCTTTTCGACCCAGCGAACTGATTGCCCGGGCGCGCGCCCATGCGACAACCTCGGACGCTGCCCAACGACTGCGCCTGATGCAGCGCCGACACAACAAGGACGGCGATACCAACCTGGGCAATCGCCGCTACTTTTTCGAACGTCTCGCCCAGGCACTGAGCTTTGCCCAACGACAGCAGCAGAGCCTGAGCCTGGTCCATGTGCATCTGGAGGGATTGATCAATGCGCTGGATGCAGAGCCCGAGGCAAGCAAGCAGCGTCTGATAACGCTTGGCAAGATTCTGGCCCGGGCCGTTCGCCACGAGGACACCGTGTACCGGACCGGCCCTGAAACATTCAGCTTCATTCTGCCGGGGACCAACGAAGCCGGCGCCGAAGCGGTACGCTGCCGGATTGCGCCCGAGCTCGACGCAATCGGAATGCTAGGTGACAAAGCTGGCGGCATCGTCTCGCACTTTATCGTCCAGACTCCGAAGATCGAAGAGGAAGAAAGCCTGGTCGAATGCCTGCGGCGCATTCGGGAAGGGATGGGACCCTTGCTTCTGGCCCGTCCCCACTCCGCTCCTGAAGCCGGATCACCGCATCGGCATCAATCCAGCGATGAACTCGAAGCCCTGCTGGAAATGGCCCGTCACGGCGATGCCACCCAACTCAAGGAACATCTGCCCGAGCTGATCGCGAAACTCAAACCTCTGCTCGAACTGGTCAACCAGGTCGACGACAAGCCGCCCCCTGATCGGGCTCATGATCGTCGTACCGGCGATTGACCAAAACGGTACCCGACGGGCCGGGTAGCGGCAGAGCGACCCTCCTCTTCTGGAAACACATTGCGATGCAACTCGGCGCAAGTCCGACTGATCTGTGAATCCGCGCACAGAGACTTCCGCTATTGGCCTGTAAATTGCATATTCATCAACAGGTCATCTTTCAATCGGTAAGCACACATGCACTGCGCTAACTCCAAAAATACCAAAGCCCGCATTCTGTTTGTCGACGACAGCAAGTTGATGCGCTTGTCCGGCCAGAAGATTCTGGCCGAGACCTTCGACATCGTTCTGGCCGAGAACGCGATCCAGGCCCAGGAAATTCTGGAGGCCGATCCCATGATCCAGGTCGTGTTTTCTGACCTGAACATGCCTGGCAAGTCCGGCTACGAATTTCTGGGTGAATTGCGCCAATCCGGGGACAAACGGCTCGGCTCGCTGCCAGTCATCATCATCACTGGCGCCGAAAATCAGGAAACTGAACGTCAACGCGCCCTCGAAGCCGGGGCCACCGACTTCATCAGCAAACCGTTCAAGGCGAGTGAACTGATGGCCAGGGCGCAGGCTCACGCCAGCCACAAGGAAGCCGAACGCCGCCTGCACGAACTCGAGCAAAGCCATCAGTCCGATTCCGCCACCGGTATTGGCAGCCGTCATTATTGCCTGCAGCGTCTGGGACAGGCGATCAGCTTTGCCCGCCGCCACGGCCAGGATCTCAGTCTGATTCACCTTCACCTCGACGGCCTTCAGGCGCTTTGCCAGGAGTTGGGCGAGCCCTTTGCCAGCAGCGCCTGGAAAAAGATCGGCGAGGTTCTGAAAAGCTCGATACGCCAGGAAGACACGGTCTATCGTACCGGCGAAGAATCGTTCTGCTTCATGTTGCCGGCTACCGATACCCGGGGCGCGGCAGTCCTGCGCGATCGTTTCATGCCGGACCTCGAAGCGCTGGGTTTGCAACCGAACGGCGAAACCCTGAATGTACGCTGTGAATTCTCGATTCAGGCAGTCACCCTGGATACCGGCGTGGATGTGGAAGCGCTGCTCGACAGGGGACTGCGCGAACCACGCCGGACCGTGGTCGCAGTCGACACCGGCGTATCTCCGATGGATATTGAACAGGCACTGGCCATGATCGAGCGGGGTGAACTGACCGATCTGCAACCGCACCTGGAGTCACTGACTCGCCGCCTGGAACCCCTGCTGCGACTGGCAGGCCAGCGCCTGTCGGCAGACCCGCAGCTTGCTCGAACGGGAACGGAATAAAACAAACGGTTTACGGTTTAGGGTTTTCGGTTTACGGTTTACGGGGTTTTGCAGGTCGAGGTAGCGCAGCACGTAGGGAAGGTGCGGTTTGCCGTAGGCAAGAAGCGCCTGACCGGAGAGCGGCCGCGCGTATCCCCGACGGCCCATGTTGCGGTGGCCACAGGGTGTGGGATTCAGCGGTCCGGGCGTTCAGAGCGTCGGGGGCGGTCTTCGCGGTTGGTCCACTCGGCATCGGCCGCCGTGCCTGCCTCCAGCACCCAGGCCAGTAGTTCGGGCAGCAGATTGCTCAAGGCCTGCTCGAAGGCACCAACCAGGGCATCGACTCCCGGGCCTGAGACCTCGGCGGACTTTGAAAACGTCTGCCCGGCCAGCGAGCGGCCGGTTCGCTGATGGACCAGGTTGGCCAGCAGCGAAATATCGACGCGCAATCCGTCACCCTGATCGACGGCTTCGAAATTGCGCAATTCGGTCGACAGTCCGTAGCGAGTGCGTATCCCACCCGACCGACCGACGCCTGAAAATCGCTGGCTGTCGGCAAAGGCCTGGATGATCAGCGATTGCAGCATTTCAGGCGCGCTGTCCAGCCAGGCGGACCCGGGATAGACCTGCAGGCGCGAGGCAGTTCGCCGGACCAGCACCCGATCCGAATCGCGCATCTGATCGGCGACCGGTCGCTGGATCTGGACCGACCAGTCGACCGCCTCCAACCCGGAGGCATCAACCGCCGCCGGACTCGGTGCCAGAATATCGATAGCCGAAGGGTTTCCGGTCAGCGCACAACCGGGCAATCCAAGCGCTACCATCAGCAATACCAGCCATCGGTTCATCGCTTTCATTGGGGTTCATACTCCTCGGGCTGATCGCCGCCCAGCAAGAAACGGGTTGGATGACGCTCGAAGCGATTGCTCAAGCGCGAAAGTTCGCGCAATAGCTGACGAAACTCCTGCAGGGTCGGACCGAACTGCGCCAGGCCTTCGGCGCCGAATTCCGACAGGGCCTGCTCGTTGTCCGCAATCACGTTATCGAGCCTTCGCGACAACGAGGCAAACTGGTTGAGCGACTCGCTCAGATCCTCGCTCAGTTCCGGCAGCAGATCGATCAGATGTGTTTCGATGCCGTCCATCGCGGCAACCACATCGTCAATGGCCCGATCGGCATTGGTCAACACCTCGACCAGCGCCTGGGAACTCTGGTGGGCATTGCGGATTGTCTCGCCGATCAGGTCCTCTTCCTGGGTCAATGCCCTTGCAAACGCATCCAGATTGTCCAGGGTGCTGGTGACCCGTTCTGCATTGTCTTCGCTCAGAATATCGAGAACGCGCAACAACACCTCACTGGCGGTGCTGGCGATATCCTCGGACGCGTCGATCAGACGCTGCAGTGCCGACTCTTCAGCCATGATGACCGGCAGACTGCCATCACCAGGGGGCACCAGGATGTCACTTTCCGGACTGCCCCCGCGCAGTTGAATGAAGGCCACGCCGGTCAGCCCGGAAATACTCAGGCGAGCCACGGTATCGGTGCGCACCGGGGCCTCGGCTCGCAGCCGTACCACGGCCACGACCTGGCGCGGATCGTCAGGATCGAGATACAGATCCACCACCCGCCCCATGTTGATGCCGTTGTACTGCACGGTCGACCCGACCGACAAGCCCGAAACCGCCTGCTCAAATCGGATCTCATAATCCTGCCAGGCGTCGTCGGACTGGTAGTTGGCGCTCCACAGTCCAATGCCGAGCAACAGCGCCAGACCGAGCAGCGTGAACGCACCGATCAGGACGTAATGCGCTTTGGTTTCCATCATTGTGCTCCTCGAGCGGCACGAGCGCGGGGCCCGTGGAAATACTCCTGGACCCACTGGTGATCGAACTTTTCGACCGCTTCCAGCGGGCCGACGGCCAGAATACGCTGTTCGCCGATAACCGCAACCCGGTCGCAGATACTGTAGAGCGTATCAAGGTCGTGGGTAATCAGAAACACGGTCAGACCCAGGGCACGCTTCAAGGTCAGCAGCAGCTCGTCAAAAGCGGCTGCTCCGATCGGATCCAGCCCCGCGGTGGGCTCGTCCAGAAACAGCAGCTCCGGGTCCAGCGCCAGCGCCCGGGCAAGCCCGGCTCGCTTGCGCATACCACCGGACAATTCCGACGGTAGCTTGTCGCCGGCACTGGCCGCCAGACCGGCCATGCGAATCTTGAGCAACGCCAGATCGCGTCGCATGTCCCGCGGCAAAGCGCCAGCGTGGGTCTTCAACGGCACCTCGACGTTTTCGACAACGCTGAGGGAAGAAAACAGCGCACCATCCTGAAACAGGACGCCAGTGCGCCGGCGAAGTCGATCCTGGTTGCCCGCCTCGGCGTTGACACGCTGACCGAGCACGTCGATGGTGCCTCCCTGCGGAGGACGCAGACCCAGAATTGCCCGCATCAACACCGATTTACCGGAACCCGACCCCCCGACCACGCCCAGAATCTCGCCGCGCACGACATCCAGATCCAGATCCTGGTGGACGACCTGGCTGCCGAACTGATTTTTCAATCCGCGCACGATGATGGCGTTGTCGGTCACCAGCCAATCTCCATGAAAAATACCGCGGCCAGGGCATCGATCACGATCACCAGCGAAATACTCTGGACGACAGCCGAAGTCGTCCGCTCGCCCACCGACTGGGCCGTACCGGCAACCTTGAACCCTTCCAGGCAACCGACCAGCGCAATGACCACGGCAAACAGCGGTGCCTTGATCAGACCGACCAGGTAATGGCGCAGCTCGATGGTCTCGGTCACCCGACTGGTAAACAGCTCGAAGGGAATATCCAGTGACAGCACGCCGACGGTCAGGCCTCCGACCAGGCCTGCGACCATCGCGCAAACGGCCAGAATCGGCAAGACTACCAATAACGCCAGCAGCCGCGGCAGGACCAGCAGCACGATCGGATCCAGGCCGAGCGTCCGAATCGCATCGATTTCTTCGCGACTTTTCATCGTACCCAACTGAGCAGTAAAGGCACTGGCGGTGCGCCCGGCCAGCAGAATGGCCGTAAGCAGAACACCGAACTCGCGCAAAAAGGCATAGGTGGTCAGATCCACCACGAACAATTCAGCCCCGAAATCGCGCAACACGGTGGCACCGAGAAACGCCACCACGGCACCAACCAGAAAACTGAGCAGACAGACCAGCGGCAGCGCGTTCAGGCCGGTCTGGTGCATATGATGCACGGTTGAAGTCACCCGCCAGTGCGACGGGCGAAACAGGCTTTTGAATGCGGTCACCATGACCAGACCGAGAAATCCCAGCAGCATGATCAGACTGTTGCCGGAACCGGTCACGCCACGACCCAGTCCTTCGAGGAAACGCTGCCAGGCCGGATCCCGATCCGGCACTGCTTCGCGCTCGGCATCCGCCTCGACCACGGCGTCGAACAAGGCCTGGTGATCATCATTGAACACCAGCTTGTCAACGGTAATTCCGGTCCGCTCGGCGAACCGGGCCAGGACCAGCGCACCCGCTGAATCCAGCTTTTCGATGGCGGTGGCGTCGATGGCATCGGCCGGCCGTCGAACGCCGGCCAGTCTTTCCGTCAGAATCCCCAGATGATCGATCTGCCAGTCGCCGCCCGCTACCAGCCGGTCGGAACGATCCGTCGCCATCTCAAGCGTGGGAAGCTTTGCCACAGGTTGTCGCCAATCACCGACCGTAAGAAAACTGCCCTCAACTTATCAGAAAGCAACAAGCCCGACAGCGGTTTTCATACGTCAGCCGACCAGCAAACCTGAGATAGGTCGGGGCGACGCCCCCGACGGGACCATGCCGCCACTTCCACCAACAGTCCCTTACAACAGACATTGAACCCTTTTTCGCCATAAAGCAGGCGGCGCCACTCGCCGCCTGCCACCATACCCATCCCTTAGAAGGCGTAAATTGTCGAGAACTGCAGTCGGTCCATATTGCCCGAGTCGCCCGCTTCGATTTCGCGTCGGGAATGCTGGTATTCCATGCCGAAGCGCAACTGCGGGGTGGCCTGGTAGAGCAGGTTGACGAGACCGCTGTAAACCTCCTTGGTCACGCCCGTTCCGGTCAGGTCGGTCTCGTTGTCGGCGTAGAAGGTCGAAAAGGTGAAATTCGAGCGCCATTTATCGTTCCATAAATGGCGATAGGAGACAAAGCCGCCGTAGGCATCAATGGTTTCCAGGTCACCCTCGGCATCGAATACTGCACCGTTGGCTGTATTCAGACCGAGGTAGCGGCCGATACCGGGACCGCCGGAGACCATCCAGCGCAAGTCGTTGCGACCCAGGTTGAACTTGCCGCTGACACTCAAACCCAGCCCGGTCGTCCGCTCGGTGCCGGCGTCGGTATCGATGGACAGTTGTCGGCCCAGTCCGGCCACGACGAAGTTGCCCCAGTCACCACTGTGGGTATAGCGCGCGACGATGTCCGGAATGTAGGCCGTATCGGTCACGATCCGCCCGCCACCGCCGAACGGTGTGATCGTCGTTTCGGGATTTTCGACGGCGAACTCCCATGCCCCACTGGTGTAGCGAAGCTGGGGCTGGCGAGCGAATATCGTGCCTTCCGTGGGGCCGATGAAATCCAGGTTCTCGGGCAGCGCTCCGACGTTGAAAAACGTCGACCAGTATTGACCGGCCAGCAGATTGTTGTAGCGAATGAAGGCATGCCGGATGCGCGGGTTGTAAGAGTTGGTGATGCGCTCATCGCCGCCCGGCCCGGTCAGGAAATCCAGCTCGATAAAGCCCGAAACTTCGTTGCCCCCGTCAGTATCGTGGGCGAAGCCGAAGTTGAAGCGGGTCTCCTTGGCATGGAAATCCACATCGGTGGTCGAGGTATCGCCCCCGACCGGAATCAAGGCGGGAATCCTGAAATCGCGATTCAGGCTCTGAGCCGGTACCGACCCGCCACTGTAGCGCGACACCATGGTATCGGCCTTTATGTAGCCGCCGAAATTGAATCGGGTTGCCCCACTCACGACATCGGCCGTCTCGCGTTCCTCGACCGCGGCGACCCGCTCGTTGACCGCGTCGACTTCGCGCCGGACGTCGGCCACCTCCTGCCCGGAGGCATCGTCTTGCCGTTCCATCAACAGTTGATTGACCAGCCGCTCCAGCTCGGCAACCCGCTGCTCCAGCGCGCGTTCACGCTCGCTCGGGTCGGCGTCGGCCCAGGCCGGCGTACTCAGAAACAAAACCAGCAGCACCAGCAGGGTCTGCCGTATCCCTCGATTCGAAACCATCGCTCAAACTCCTTACAGGCCAGAAAACCTTGTCGTTCGGCCGCACCCTCGATCAGGCGGCCAGCGTAGCCCGACTATGCGACGGCAGGCGCCCGCACTGCCATTACCGATTGGTCTATACGACCAAAGTCTGAATACTCGCGGGCGCGACTAATGTCGGATGGGATCACCCTGCCGTTCCTTGCTACCATCCAAGGCTTACAAGCTGTTGCAGCGGGAGTAAGCCAAGACCATGACCGAATCCAGAACCTACCCAATCCCGGAATCGATGAGCGACGCGCTCGTCAGTCCCGAGAAGTACGCGGCAATGTACAAGGCGTCGATCGAAGATCCCGAGTCGTTCTGGGGCGAACAGGCCCGCCAGCGGCTGGACTGGATCAAGCCGTTCAGCAAGGTCAAGGACGTTTCGTTTGCCCGCGACGATCTGCACATCCGCTGGTTCGAGGATGGCGAGCTCAACGTCGCCGCCAATTGCATCGATCGGCACCTGGAAGAGCGCGGCGATCAGACTGCGATCATCTGGGAAGGCGATGATCCCGAGACCAGCCGTCACATCAGTTATCGAGAGTTGCACGAACAGGTGTGCCGCCTGGCCAACGCCCTCAAGAATCAGGGGGTTGGCAAGGGGGATCGGGTCACCCTGTACATGCCAATGATTCCCGAAGCTGCCTATGCGATGCTGGCCTGCGCCCGAATCGGTGCGATTCATTCGGTGGTATTCGGCGGGTTTTCTCCGGGTGCACTGGCCAATCGCATCGTCGACTGCCAGTCCAGCGTGGTCATTACCGCCGACGAAAGCGTGCGCGGCGGCAAATCCGTGCCGCTGAAGAGCAACGTCGACAAGGCACTGGCCTCGGATGAGGTCACCACGGTCAGCAAGGTCATCGTGGTACGCCGAACCGGGGCAGATGTGGCATTCGAGGACGGGCGCGATCTCTGGTATCACGAGATCACCGCTGACGCCGAACCGGACTGCCCGGCCGAGCCGATGAATGCCGAAGACCCCTTGTTCATCCTGTATACCTCGGGCTCGACCGGCAAGCCCAAGGGCGTGCTGCATACCACCGGCGGCTACCTGCTCTACGCGGCGATGACTCATGAACTGGTGTTCGACTACCGGCCCGGTGAGGTGTACTGGTGCACGGCCGATGTCGGCTGGGTGACCGGTCACAGCTATATCGTCTACGGGCCGCTGGCCAATGGTGCAACCACGCTGATGTTCGAGGGTGTTCCCACCTACCCGGATAACTCGCGTTTCTGGGCGGTGATCGACAAGCACCAGGTCAACAGCTTCTACACCGCGCCAACCGCGATTCGGGCGCTGATGCGCGATGGTGATGAGCCGGTCAGGAAACATTCGCGCAAGAGTCTGCGAATACTGGGCAGCGTCGGCGAGCCGATCAATCCACAGGCCTGGGAATGGTATTACCACGTGGTTGGCGACGGCCGCTGTCCGATCGTCGACACCTGGTGGCAGACCGAGACCGGCGGCATCCTGATCTCACCCCTGCCGGGTGCCACCGACCTGAAACCCGGCTCAGCGACCCGGCCCCTGTTCGGGGTCGAGCCGGCGCTGGTCGATACCGACGGTAACGAGCTGGAAGGCGCCACCAATGGTGCGCTGATCATCAAGGATTCCTGGCCCGGCCAGATGCGCTCGGTCTATGGTGATCATGAACGCTTCTACCAGACCTACTTTGCGACCTTCAAGAACGTGTATTTCACCGGTGACGGAGCCCGTCGGGACGAAGATGGTTACTGGTGGATCACCGGGCGAATGGACGATGTTCTCAACGTTTCCGGACATCGCATGGGCACCGCCGAGATCGAATCGGCGCTGGTTGCTCATGAGGCCGTCTCGGAAGCAGCCGTGGTCGGATTCCCGCATGACGTCAAGGGCCAGGGCATCTACGCCTACGTCACGCTGACCACCGGCTTCGATCCCAGCGATGAGCTGATCGGCGAGTTGTCCCAGTGGGTCAGAACCGAGATCGGACCGATTGCCAAGCCCGACTACATCCAGTTCGCCCCCGGCCTGCCGAAAACCCGCTCGGGCAAGATCATGCGCCGGATTCTCAGAAAGATTGCCGAGAACGATTATTCGAACCTGGGAGACACCTCGACCCTGGCCGAACCGGCCGTGGTTGATGACCTGATTAACAAGCGCAAGAACAAGTGAAAAATCAGGGGAGAGGGTTAGAGGGCGAGAAGATGAACGGCCTCAGTGCACCAAAAACCGTCATCGTTGCCGACGACCACCCGCTGTTTCGCGAAGCGCTTGGGCTGACCCTGGACAAGGCCCTCGGTGGCGTAACCATCCATCAGGCCGGCAACATGGCCGAACTGGAGCAGGTTGCTCGCGAGCACGACAATGCCGACCTGGTGTTGCTCGATCTGCACATGCCGGGCGTGCAGGGATTCTCGGCACTGGTCTACCTGCGCGCCCATCATCCGGAGCTGCCGGTATGCGTGATCTCGGCCAACAGCAACCCACTGGTCATTCAACGCGCAATGGATCACGGCGCGGCCGCATTCATCCATAAATCCGCCGCCGTCAGCAGGATTCGCGAGGTGCTCGAGGTCGTTCTGGCCGGCGATATCTGGCAACCGGACACTGCCGATGCAGGCAGCACCCACCAGGATGAACTGGTCATTGCCGAGCGCATCGGCGAACTCACACCGCAACAATTCCGGGTCCTGATGATGGTCGCCGAAGGCATGCTGAACAAGCAGATTGCCTTCGATCTGGACATTTCAGAAGCCACGGTCAAAGCCCATATGACCGCGATTTTCCGCAAGCTGGGAGTCACCAATCGCACCCAGGCCGTACTGATGGCCCAGCGCCTGGCGGTCGAACAGCCGGAAGCCGGTCGCGTCGAATTTGAGTAGACAGGCCCGCAATCAAAAATCTTTTTGAACCACCGAAATCACCGAACAAATGCTTTTGAAACATCGGAGTTTTCGGTGGTTACAGGTTTCAAGTCCTCGCCTACGGTGGCTGCTGCAACATGGGCCGTCGGGGACGTCGCCCCGACCTACAAATTCGGAGCGCAGGCACGAAACCCGTAGGTCGGGCCGACGTGCCTGACGGACATGGCAATCGGTGCCTCCAGCAGATCGGTTTTTGGCACTCCGACCGAACGTCTTCTGCAATCCAATAGACTATGATTCCACCCTTATTTTGACGTTCATCGGCTAAGCTGACCGATTGTTTTCTCTTGCCAGAGTTTTCGATTATGCGTTTGAATTCCTGTTTGCTCACCTTCTTCGTTGGTTTTCTGACCGTTGCCGTGCCCCTCCAGGCGGCTGATTTCCTGCCGGATACTCGATATGACGCGAGTGTTCCGGATATTGAAACCGTGCTGGGTTACAAGGCGGGTGAGCGGATCAGTTCGCCGGGCGGGATTCGCGCGTACTTCGAAGCGCTGGCCGACGCTGATCCAGACCGGATTCGGCTGGTGCCTTATGCAGAAAGCTGGCAGGGGCGCGAGCTGTTCTATGCGATTATCGGAACGCCAGAGCGCCTGGCGGACCTGGACCGAATTCAATCCGACATTCAGGTCATCGCCCGTCCCGACCGGCATGATCGAGCGACCATCGATCAGGCCATCTCCCGCGTCCCGGCAACGGCCTGGCTGGCCTACTCGGTGCATGGCAACGAGATCTCGCCAGCCGATGCAGCCATGGTCACCGCCTGGCATCTGTTGGCCGCCCGCGACGACGCCCTGGTCGACCAAATCCTTGGCAACACGCTGGTATTCATCAACCCGCTGCAAAACCCGGACGGGCGCGAGCGGTTTGTTCATCAATTCGAAATGGCCGAGGGCCTGGAGCCGGCGGCCAGCCGTCTGGCCGCCGAACATGACGAGCCCTGGCCATCGGGCCGGGTCAACCACTACCTGTTCGACCTCAATCGTGACTGGCTGGCCATCACCCAACCCGAAACCCGCGGTCATGTCGATGCCCTGCTGAACTGGTACCCGCTGGCCTTTGTCGATGCCCACGAAATGGGTTCGGACTCGACCTTCTTCTTTGCCCCCGAAGCGATCCCCTACAACCCGCTGCTGGCATCGGCCCAGCGCGACAACCTGACCCTGTTCGGCCAGAACAATGCACGCTGGTTCGACCGCTTCGGGTTTTCCTATTTCACCCGGGAAATCTTCGACGCCTTCTATCCTGGGTACGGTGCCAGCTGGCCGTCCTACTATGGTGGAATCGCGATGACCTACGAACAGGGCTCTGCGCGCGGGCTGGTCATGCGGTTGCGCGACGGACGCGAGATGACCTATGCCGAAACCGTGCGCGAGTACGTGATCGCCTCGCTGGCCACGCTGGAAACCGTCTCGGAGCATCGCGCCAGGCTGTGGCAGGATTTTCGTGACTATCGCCAAAGTGCGCTTGACCTGGCCCGGCGCGAGGGCCCGGCCAGCTGGGTCATCCCGGCCCAGGCCGATCAGGGCGGCGCCGACCGGCTCGGTGGTCTGCTGGCCCGCCACGGGATCGATGTTTTTCGGTCTGACGAAGCGATCAATGCCTGCGGCCAGGACCTGGCACCCGGCAGCTATGTCATCCCGGCTGCCCAGCCCGAGTACCGCAAGCTGCGGGTGCTGCTGGATACCAGCATCGACATGGAAGCCGACTTTCTGGCCGAGCAGGAGCGTCGCCGGGCCCGGGACATGCCGGATGAAATTTACGACGTCACCGCCTGGTCGCTGCCATTGATGTTCAATGTCAACACCCTGGAGTGTCGGCGCGCAGTGGCCAGTGATGGCATGAGCCGGGTCCAGCCTGACGAGCAGCCGCCCGGCCGGCTCAGTCAGCCCGATGCCGCGGTTGCCTTTCTGGCGGCCGGCGAGTCCAGAGCAACGGCGAAACTGCTGGCGGCCGCGCTTCGTGCCGGCCTGACTGTTCAAATCAACGAGCGGGCTTTTGTCCACGATGGCAATCGCTACCCCAGCGGCACCCTGATTTTTCCGCTTGCCGGCAACGACGAAAATCTTCCCGGGCGTCTGCAAGTCCTGGCAACAGAAACCGGAGCCAACCTCACCGGCGTGAGCTCAAGCTGGATCAGCGAGGGCCCGGACTTCGGCAGCAATCGAGTGAACACACTCTACCCACCGCGGATCGCGCTGGCCTGGGACCAACCTACCGACAGCTATTCTCCCGGTGCGCTGCGCTATGTCCTCGAACGGCAGATTGGTTACCCGGTAACGCCCGTTCGCACAGCAACTCTCGCCCGCGCCGACCTGGGTCGCTTTGATGTGATCATCCTGCCCGATGACTCGCGCCGCTGGGGTGGCGGCTATGCCGGGCTGCTCGGGAACAGCGGCCGCGACAATCTGGCCGGCTGGGTCCGCGACGGCGGCACCCTGGTCACACTGGCCGGCGCGACCGAATGGGCTGCTCATCCCGATGTCGATCTGCTGGCCTTTCGGCTGGAAAACCAGGCAGTCGAAGAACCGTCCTCGAAGAACGACGACGAGGATGCTGCACGCGTAGCGGGAACCATTGTCGAATCAGAAGAAGATCTGGAAACCCTGAGCCGTCCGACTGATGAGACCCCGGACGGCGTGGCCGGCGTCCTGGTCAGGGCAGCGGTTGATTCCGAACACTGGCTGGCTGCGGGCGTCGCCGATCAGGTCAACGTGCTGCTCAGAGGCGACCGGATCTTTCATCCAATCAAGCGCGACCAGGGCGACACGGTTGCCCGTTACGCCGGCCCGGACGAGATCCTGGCCTCTGGCTATCTGTGGGAAGAAAACCGGAAGCAGCTGGCCTACAAACCGTTCGTGGTCACCCAGGATCTTGGACGAGGCCAGATTATCGGTTTTACCGAAGACCCGGCTGTTCGTGCCTACCTCGACGGCCTCAACCAACTCCTGGTCAACGCCACCCTGGTCGCTCCGGCCTACAGCCGCAAACTACGCTAAAAACCAGGAAAATCTTTCTGTCGCAAAGCAGCGAAGCAGCGAAGCAAAAAAATTTGAAAGGTATTTGCTTTTCTTTCTTGCTTAGCTGCTTAGCTGCTTCGCGACAAAAAGATTATTTTATTGATTGGGGATGCGCAGGACCTGGCCGGGGTAGATCTTGTCGGGGTCGGTGAGCATCGGGCGGTTGGCTTCGAAGATGACCGGGTATTTGCCGGCATCGCCGTAAACGCGCTTGGCGATGGCTCCGAGGGTATCGCCGGACTGCACGGTGTAGAACTGTGAGTTCGGTGACTCTTCGACACTCGGTTCGGTCGGGTCGTCGATGTCTTCGGCCGGCGGCAAGTTGACTGACACCTCCGGTGCCTGCGTACCCGATCCTGCAGCGACCAGTTTCAGACGATCATCCACTTTTTCCACGCCGCTGATATTGCCGGCCGCAACAATCAGCTTTTCCTTGTCTTCCAGCGAATCGACTTTTCCGACCAGCGACACCATTTTCTTGTCCTGGTGAGCAATCACCGACAGCGCACGGACCTTGAGACCGAGGGTGAGCAAATGCTCGCGCACCGCATTCTCGTCAATGCTTCCACCGCCAAACAACTTCTTGCCCGCATCACTTACAAAATCGAATAAGCCCATCACATACTCCTCGTTGTGGTGCCTGCCGGCAAACCCGGCAAAACCAGATCATAGCAGAGCCCCGAACCCGAACTCCGGGCACTATCAACACCGATTCACAACATCAGGTTCTAAAAGCGAAAATCTTTTGGTCGCGAAGCAGCGAAGCAGCAAAGAAGAGAAAGAGCTTTTTTTGATTTTTGTTCTTTGCTGCTTCGTTGCTTTGCTGCTTCGCGACATAAAGATTTTCTTGAAGTACGTTCTGCAAACTATGAGCTGTGGCGGTTTCGGAGGCGGCCGAGGAGGGCGCGGAGGGCGGCGGGTCTGAGCGGTTTGTGCAATATGCGGTAGCCCTGGGAACGGGCTTCCAGGCGAACGGTTTCGGACTGGTCGGCAGTAATCAGGATGCCGGGAATCTGCTGGTCATAGTGAGCGCGCAGCCGGTTCATCAGGTCAATTCCGTTCTTTTCCTGGTCGAGGTGGTAGTCGGCAAGCAGGACATCCGGCGCATGGTCCAGTCGACCAACGATGGCAGTCACCTCATCCTCGTCGCCGGCGCAAAGCACCCGGCAACCCCAGGGCTCGACCAGGGCTGTCATGCCGGCCAGGATGTCGGGCTCATTGTCGATGCATAGCAGGGTCAGACCGGTCAGATCCTGACGACTGGGCCGACGCGGCGTCCGTACAGAGCACGCCGCGGTCAGATCTTCGCTCAGGGGGACACGAATAGCGAACACGGTACCGCGACCCGGTTCGGACTCGAGCGTAATCGGATGATCCAGCATCCGGGCGATGCGATCGACGATGGCAAGGCCCAGCCCCAGCCCGCGCTCCCGGGTACTACGCGTACCCTGCAAGCGATGGAACTCGCGAAAGATAGCCTCGCGCTGATCACCGGGTATACCCGGTCCGGTATCCCAGACCTGGATCACCAGGTGCCCGTCACGACGACGGCACCCCAACAGCACGCGACCGTGCTCGGTATAGCGCAAGGCGTTGGACAGAAAGTTCTGCAGCACCCGGCGCAACAATTTCGGATCCGAGAGAACTCGAGCCCGGCAGTCAACCTGATCGAAGCGCAAGCCGCGCTCGAGCGCAATGGCCGAAAACTCGGCGTGCAGTGGTTCGAGAATTTCGTTGATACCGAATTCCCGCAGGTTGGTCGGCATCGCACCGGCGTCCAGGCGCGAGATATCGAGCAATGCACTGAGCAGTTCCTCGGCACTGGTCAGCGAACCATTGAGGCGGTCAACCAGGTGGCGCTGTTCGGCGACCAGGTCATCCTGCTGCTCCAGCGCCGAGGCAAACAGGCGGGCGGCATTGAGCGGCTGCAGCAGGTCGTGACTGGCTGCTGCCAGAAACCGGGTCTTGGACTGATTGGCCTCGTCGGCCTCACGCTTGGCGACCCTCAGGGCTTCTTCGACTCGCGAGCGCACCTCGACCTCCCGTTTGAGCTCCTCGTTGAGCCCGGTCAACGCCCGGGTTCGCTCGGCCACCCGCTTTTCCAGTCCGGTCTTGGCCTCGGTCAGCCGGCGCTCGCTCTCGCGCAGGGCCTCCTCGGTGCGTTTGCGCTCGGTCACATCGGTAAAACTGGTCACGAATCCGCCGCCCGGCATCGGGTTGCCGCGAATCTCGATGACCCGTCCATCGGTACCGGTGCGCTCGAAAAAATGCGGGCTGCGCTGACGCAACCAGTGCAGTCGTCGCTCGACCAGTGCCTCGATATCACCCTCCCCCATGCGCCCGCGCCGGGCATTGAATTCGAGCACTTCGTCGATCGGCCGGCCGATATGGATCAGACCGTCCGGGTAGTCAAACATCTCCAGATAGCTGCGATTCCAGGCGACCAGCCTCAACTCGCCATCGACCACGCTGATGCCCTCGGACAGGTTTTCCATCGCCGACTGCAGCAGCTCCTGGCGAAACTTGAGCTTTTGCGAGGTCTGGTCAAGCAGACTGACTACCTCGTCGAAACGCATGCCGCTGCCGGCCAGCGCCGAGGACAGCACCAGGCGCGCGGAGCTGGCACCGATCACCCCGGACAACACCCGCTCGGTATGACGGACCAGTTCGGCATCGGCCGGCCCGCTTTCCTCCAGCAATCGGCCGGTTCGGGCGGCATAATCACCGAAGGTCTGCCGGGTGCGCTGCTCGCCGAGAAATCGACGGGTCAGATTGATGAAGTCACCGACCGTGGCAATGCCCGTTCGCGGCACCGAATCGGAGCCGACAGCGCTGGCTGCACCGAAAAACGCATTGGCCTGGATCCGGTCGATCGGACGTTCGCCTCCGGATAGCGACCCCACCCACAGACCCAGCGTATTGCCGAGCAGCGAGTAAAACACGCCGTGGGTCAGCACATCGCCGAAGGTGGTCCCGAACAGCGCCTCGGGTCGCAACCAGGTCAGTCCGGCAGGACCCTGCATCAGCAATCCGTCACCAAATCCGGTAGTGCGAAGAATCACGGGCAGCAACAGGCAATAGAACCACAGGCCAAAACCGATACTCAGTCCCAGCATCGCCCCGCGACGGTTGGCCTGGCGCCAGAACACCGCGGCAACCATCAGCGGACCGAACTGGGCAACGGCGGCGAAGGAAAGCAGGCCAATGCCGGCCAGACTTTCGGCGTAGCCGAACAAACGGTAGTAGACCCAGGCCAGCAACAGCAGGAAGACGATGACAACCCGCCGAATCCGCAACAACAAGCGCCCCAGATCGGCACCCGATGCCCGATGAGTCAACGGGCCACGCAGCAGGGCCGGCATGACGATATCGTTCGAGACCATGATCGACAGCGCCACCGATGCCACGATCACCATGCCGGTTGCCGCTGAAAACCCACCCAGCATGGCCAGCAGTGTCAGCCACTCCTGATTGGCAAACATCGGCAGGCTGAGCATGAAGGTATCGGCTTCCACCGAGTCGCCGAACGTGATCAGCCCGGCAACCGCCACCGGTACGATAAACAGTGCAATCGCAATCAGATAGAGCGGAAACAGCCAGCGAGCCACGCGGACATCACGCTCGTTGGTGCTCTCCACGACCGCCACATGGAACTGGCGTGGCAGGCAGAATGCGGCCAGCATGGACAGCAGCAGAATGGTCAGAAAACTCAGACGCAGATTGTCCGGTGCAAACATGGCACCGACGAGCTGATCATCGACCCGGAAGGGATTGACGGTTTCCAGGCCATCAAACAGAAACCAGGTCACGAACACACCGACCACGAGAAAAGCGACCAGCTTGACCAGCGATTCAAAGGCCACTGCCAGCATCAGCCCGGGATGGTGCTCGGTAGCATCGAGCTGCCGGGTGCCAAAAAGTATGGTGAACAGGGCCAGCAGGAGGGCCACCATCAAGGCCGTGTCACGCCAGATGGGCCCGGGCTGGTCAATCACTGCCCCACCCTGATCCGGCAAGGCCGTCAACAGGTTGAAACCCATCGCAATGCCCTTGAGCTGCAAAGCGATGTAGGGCACCACGCCCAGAACTGCCACCACGGTCACCAGCACCGCGAGCCTTTGGGTCTTGCCGAATCGTGAGGCCAGGAAGTCCGAGATCGAGGTGATGTTCTGTTCCTTGCTGACCCGGACGATACGAACGATCAGGCCGCCGAAGACCGCAAACATCAGCAGTGGTCCCAGATAGACCGGCAGAAAATCCCAACCGGTCCGGGCGGCCTGACCAACCGCCCCGTAAAAGGTCCAGGACGTGCAATAAACCGCCAGAGACAAGGAATAAATGACCGGATGGCTGGCCAGTTGCCCCTGGCGCTGGGCGCGCCGGTCTCCCCACCAGGCGATAAAGAACAGAATCCCGACGTAAACCAGGGCGATGGCAATGATCAGCGTGGCCGAGAACATGCCCGAATCATAAACGATCCCCCGCCGGTTTCCCGGGCGCGGCCGGCCGGTTTTCCACCCTATAGACCAAAGTCGTAGCGACCAAAGTAGCAGCGAAATTTGCCCGGCTGCTTGCTAGATTGCCTGTCAGGAAGTTTCCACACTGAGGGTAATCCGCATGACACTCGACAAGACTGCCGCCGCCTACTGGTCGGCCAATCTCCGCATCATCGGCATCTGCCTGGCCATCTGGGCCCTGGTGTCGTTCGGCTTCGCCATCCTGTTGCGCCCCCTGCTGGCGATGCTGCCGTTCACCATCGGCGGGGTCGATCTGGGCTTCTGGTTCGCGCAGCAGGGCTCCATCCTGGTGTTTATCGCGCTGATCTTCTATTACACCTGGTACATGAATCGACTCGATCGTGAGTTCGAAGTCGACGAGCAATAAGGGAGAAAACAATGGACCAGTTCACACTCAATCTGATCATCGTTGGTGGCACCTTTGCGCTTTACATCGGCATCGCCATCTGGGCCCGCGCAGGCAACACATCCGATTTCTACGCGGCCAGCCGGGGTGTCAACCCGATTGTCAATGGTGCCGCCACGGCCGCTGACTGGATGTCGGCGGCCTCGTTCATTTCGATGGCCGGCCTGATTGCCTTTGTCGGCTACGGCAACTCCTCCTTCCTGATGGGATGGACCGGGGGTTATGTCCTGCTGGCCCTGCTGCTGGCTCCTTACCTGCGCAAGTTCGGCCGCTTCACCGTGCCGGAATTCATTGGCGATCGCTTCTACAGCCAGAGTGCCCGCATCGTTGCGGTCGTCTGCCTGCTGGTGATCTCGATCACCTACGTGATCGGGCAGATGGCCGGTGCAGGGGTCGCGTTTTCGCGCTTTCTGGAAGTCGAAAGCGGCACCGGACTGCTGATAGCCTCCGGCGTGGTGTTCATGTACGCCGTTCTTGGCGGCATGAAGGGCATCACCTACACTCAGCTGGCCCAGTACTGCGTTCTGATCACGGCCTACACCATTCCGGCGATCTTCATTTCGATGCAGTTGACCAACAACCCGATTCCGCCACTGGGCCTGTTCTCGACCCATGCTGAATCCGGCATACCGCTGCTGACCAAGCTCGACCAGGTCCTGACCGAACTCGGCTTCCATGACTACACCGGCCTGCATACGTCGATGTTCAACATGTTTCTGTTCACGATGTCGCTGATGATCGGAACTGCCGGGCTGCCCCACGTCATCATCCGCTTCTTCACCGTCCCACGGGTATCGGATGCGCGCAAGTCGGCCGGTTGGGCGCTGATTTTCATTGCCCTGCTCTACCTGACTGCTCCGGCCGTTGGTGCAATGGCGCGGCTGAACATCATCACCACCATCTATCCGGATGGCACGACTGAACAGCCGATCGCCTACGATGAGCGACCGGACTGGATGGAGACCTGGGAGACGACCGGGCTGCTGTCCTTCGAAGACAAGAACAATGATGGTCGCCTGCAGTACTACAACGATGGCTCTGAAGAGTTTGCCGAGATCGCCGATGCACGCGGCTGGGAAGGCGACGAGATGGTCAATTTCAATCAGGATATCCTGGTCCTGGCCAATCCCGAGATTGCCAATTTACCAGGCTGGGTGATCGCTCTGATTGCCGCCGGCGGTCTGGCTGCCGCTCTCTCCACGGCAGCCGGACTGCTGCTGGCCATCTCCTCGGCCATCAGTCATGACCTGCTCAAGTCGGTCTTCATGCCGAAGATTACCGACAAGCAGGAGTTGCTGGCGGCGCGTGTTTCGATGGGCTTTGCTATTGCGTTGGCCACATACCTGGGCATGAATCCACCGGGCTTTGCCGCTCAGGTGGTCGCCCTGGCGTTCGGACTGGCGGCCGCCACGTTGTTCCCGGTGCTGATGATGGGCATCTTCTCGAAAAAGATGAATCGTCAGGGAGCCGTCGTCGGCATGCTGGTCGGCCTGGCTTCCACCCTGGTTTACATCTTCCTGTACCTGGGCTGGTTCTTCATTCCAGGAACCAACATGCTTGAGAATACGCCGGGCAACTGGCTGTTCGGCATCTCGCCGCTGTCGTTCGGTACCATCGGCGCGTTACTCAATTTTGCCGCCGCCTACGTCACCATGAAGATGACCGCCGAACCTCCGGAACGTATCCAGGAGCTGGTCGAAAGCATTCGGGTTCCACGCGGTGCCGGCACGGCCGTCGAACACTAAAGAAGCGGTTTTCGGTTTAGGGTTTCCGGTTTACGGTAAAAGGACTGCAAGCACCAGGTCCCCGTAAACCGGAACCCTTTTCCGTTTCCCATTTCCCCCTTTCCCCTTTCCCCTTTTCCCGATACCCTCCCCCCATGCTGCTTGAATTCATTGCTGCCATCGCTCTCGGTCTCGGCCTGGCCGGCCTGGTCATGATCACCAACCGGCTTGCCGGAAAACGCCTGCCCGGCTGGCTTGCACCCGCCGCGGCGGGCCTGGGAATGATCGCGTTCATGGTGTACCTGGAATACAGCTGGGCTGATCGGACCATGGCCAGACTGCCAGAAGGTGTAGTACTGGCCTCGGCCAGCAGTGAGTCGATGTGGTATCGCCCCTGGACTTACATCAAGCCGCTGAGCCTGAGACTGATTGCTATCGACACACGCCGCAATCGCAGCCACGACGACCGGCCCGGCCAGATCATGACCACAATCGTACTGCTGGGCCGCTGGATGCCGATTCGCGAGGTTCCGGTGGTGTTCGATTGTGTCAACGCCCGTCGAGCCGATCTGACCGACCAGGTCAGCATCGAAGCCGATGGCGAGCTGACCGGCGCCCAATGGCGTCGGCTGCCGGTCGACGATCCGGCACTGCTGAGGATCTGTAGCTGAACAGCGGGAGGCATCGACTGGGGATCAAGCACTCACATGACTGGCGTCTTCTCATCGGCGTGGCATCGCTGGCCCTGGGCGGCCTGGCCTGGCTGGGTCTGGCAGCACTGATGCTGTGGTCGGTCCTTCCGCAAGACAACTGGCAGACCTTGATCAGTGCGCTGGACGGACGCGCAGGACTGGTCGTGCTGCTTTGGCTGCTCACCCTGCTGCCGCTGAGCATGGCGCTGAAGCGCTTTATTGATCGGCATGTCCATGACGCCAGCCGCCTGGCCGAGCAGGCCAGAGCGGTACTCGATCATGATCAGCATCTTGATGTAACAGCCTGGTCGAGTCCGGATCATCGGCGCTTGAGCCTGATCATCAATCAACTGGTCGATCAGCGCCGGGCGGTTCTGGGTGAAATGGACCAGCGTGTGCTCGATGCGACCCGCACCAGTGAACTGGAACGATCGCGCCTGTCGGCATTGATGGCCGAACTGGACAAGAGCGTGGTGGTCTGCAATCTCGATGGGCGCATTCTGCTCTACAACCGTCGAGCGCGCCTGCAGTTCAAGCGATTGTCGCGTGCCCCAGGCGTAACCCAGGGTGCCGAGTTGATCGGCCTGGGTCGTTCGATTCATACAGTCATCGATCGAGAGCTTATCGAACATGCTCTGGACAAGGTCCGCCGGCGGCTAAAGCGCGGCGCCACTCACCCGGCCAGTCAATTCGTCACCGGAACTGCCAGCGGCAAGCTGTTTCGCGCGCAGGTCTCGCCGGTCTGTGAACTTGATAAATCGGGTCAGCGTGATCCGGCGCAATTGAACGGCTATGTGCTATTGCTCGAAAACATTACCGCTGATATCAAGGCCCACGAAGACAAGGACAGACTGTTGCGCACCCTGACCGAGGATGCACGGATCGCGCTGGCCAGCAGCCGCGCGGCACTGAATGAGCTGACCGGGCCGCCGTCGGATGACATCGACCCGTCGACCCGACTCGAACAGCTGCGCAACAATATCGACACCTTGTGCCAGCACCTCGATAGAGCAGCCGCGGTCGCCCTGCCTCGCCAGTCATCACACTGGCCGCTGGAAGACATGCTGGCCGACGAATGGCTGGAGGTCACCGCCGAACACCTGAGAGGAGCAACGGGCTCCGACGTGGTGGTTGAATTTGCCGAAGCGCCCATCTGGCTGCGCCTGGACAGTCATGCATTGACCCGTTCCGTGGTCGATCTTGGTAACCGGCTTGCCGAGAGCGCAGGCGATTCGGGTTTCGAATTGCGAATCGAACGCCGCGACGGTCAGGCCTTGATCGATGTTTCCCTGCCGTGGCCGGCCTCCAGCCCTTTGCCCGAAATCAAGGATTGGCTGGATTCGCCGGTCAGCCAGACCACGGGCCTGCCGACCATGAATCCGCGCGACATGCTGCGCCGCCATTCCGGCGAGTGCTGGATGGATCGAGTCGGTCCCGAGCGTGCTGCGCTGCGTCTGCTTTTGCCAATCATCGAACCCCGCGACGAACTGCCCGGACTTGCCACCGGCGAACGGCCGATGTTTTTCGATTTCGATCTTTTTCAGGCCCAAAGCGCTGAACAGACCCTGGCCGACCGCCGCTTGAATGAGCTTACCTACACCGTGTTCGATCTGGAAACCACCGGCCTGAATCCCGCCGCCGGTGACGAGATCATTCAAGTCGGTGCGGTGCGCGTGGTCAACGGTCGGATTCTTGACCAGGAGCACTTCGACCAACTGGTCGATCCGGGTCGTCCGATTCCGATTCTGAGCACTCGCATCCACGGCATCACACCGGAGCATGTTCAGGACCAGCCCAGGCTCAACGAGGTGCTGCCGGCTTTCCACGCCTACTGCCATGACAGCGTGCTGGTCGCCCACAATGCCGCTTTTGACATGCGCTGCCTGACCATCAAGCAGGACAGCCTGGGCTTGAGTTTCGACCACCCCGTACTGGACACCCTGCTGCTGGCATCACTGGTTCAGCCCAACCAGCACTCGCACGGCCTGGATGCGCTGGCCGAACGTTTCGGCCTGACCAACAGCGGTCGCCATACCGCGCTCGGCGATGCCCGGGTCACCGCCGAGCTGCTGGTTCGACTGATTCCCCTGCTGGCCGATCTCGGCATCACCACCCTGGGCCAGGCCATCGAAGCATCGCGCCAGAGCCCGCTTGCGCGCGTCCAATACTAGGAGGAATATCATGACCCCCAGCCAGCCCATCGACGCGGTCAGCCGAATCGCACCGTTCTCCGAACTTGACCGCGCTGCCCTGGAGACGCTGATCTCCGATCTGGATCATCGTCAGGCCGGCGCCGGCAGCCTGCTCGGCGACTTCGACCCGCCCGGTCAGGATGGTCTGTACCTGATCACCCGAGGCGAAGTCTGTCTGCTGGATGCCAATGACCTGACCCTGGAAAAGCGCCAGCCGGGCGAGCTGTTCGGTCATGCCGTCACCCTGGATGGCCAGCGGCCCGCCTATCGTGCCGTCGCCCTCACCGATGTTGAATGCTGGCATTTGCCGGCTTCAGCGCTGAAGACCTGGATTCAACGTGAACCACTGATCGGCCGCTTTCTCGAGTCATCCCCTGGCGAACGGCTGCGCTCGCTGGCGAGTCAGGGTCGCCAGCGCCTCGGCGAGATCGGCCTGCGAGAACCGGTCACCACCGCACCGTCCACCAGCATCCGCGAAGCCGCCGAGCTGATGGCGCGTGAGCAGGTCAGCTCGCTGCCGGTGGTCAGAGACCAGCAACTGGTTGGAATCCTGACCGATCGCGATCTGCGCGCGCGGGTGGTCGCGCGCGGGGTTGATACCGGACAGCCCATCGAACAGATCATGACCCCCGAACCGGTCTCGGCCGGTGCCGCCATACGCATCGACGATGCACTTGTCGAAATGATGAAGCGGGGCATTCACCACCTGCCCGTGCTGGCTGATGATGGACGCCTTCTTGGTGTGGTCAGTTCGGGCGACCTGCTGCGCATCCAGGCCCCGCATCCGCTGCGGCTCGCGCGCGACATTCAACGAGCCCGGAGCGTTGCAGAGATCGCCCAGCTGGCAAAACAGGGCCCCGGGCTGCTGGCCGGCCTGGTCCGACATGGTGGTGAGGTGACTGAAGTCGGACGCATCGCCAGCATGATTACCGACAACTGTACTCGTCGGCTGGTCGCACTGGCCCTGGAAAAATTCGGCGAGGCTCCGATGGCCTGGACCTGGCTGGCCTTCGGCTCGCAGGCGCGGATGGAGCAAGGATTGATCTCTGACCAGGACAATGGTCTGCTGCTGGCCGAGGAGCCGGATGACGAAGCCGACCGGTATTTCCGTCGCTTCGCCGATTTCGTTTGCGACGGCCTGAACGACTGCGGCTACATCTATTGTCCGGGCGGGGTCATGGCCAAGGGTGAGTGGCGGATGTCGTGGAAAGCCTGGCGGCGGCGCTTCGACAACTGGATGGTCGAACCCGAACCTCAAGCGGTGATGCAATCATCCATTTTTTTCGATCAGCGCCCGATTGTCGGCGACCTGCCCCAGGCCGAGCGACTCCACGAGGAAATCCTCGACCAGGCCAGCCAGTCCAGACTGTTCCGCCGGTTCCTGGCCGCAGAATCCATGGGAAATCGGCCCGCCCTGGGTCTGTTCGGCCAATTCGCCCGCGAAGAAGGTGATGGCAACGCTCGCGGCGTCAACCTCAAGAAGCGCGGCGTTATTCCGATTGTAGACCTGGCCCGGGTCAGAGCACTGGAAGGCGCGATACGTGTCGTCCACACCGAAGAACGCATTCAGGCCGCCGCCGACACCGGAGTCATGAATTCCTCCGATGCCGATGACCTTATCCATGCGCTGCGCTTTATCGGCAACATCCGCCTGCGCCACCAGGTCAGGCTGCAGGAACAGGGCGACAAACCCAATCACCTGGTCGACCCGGATGAACTGTCCGGTCTGCATCGGCGCTATCTGCGCTCGGCGTTCGGCATCGTCAAATCAGCCCAGAAAGCCTTGGAACAACGCTACATGATTTAACACAAAACCCGGGATTCGGAAGGATGGCACAGGTAGGTCGGGGCGACGTCCCCGACGGTCCATGTTGCGGAGCCACCAGAGTCAGCTGATGATGATTTCCAGAGTTCGAGAGATTCGGCGCGCTGCCAGGGTCCGACAGCGCGCCTTTTGTCGTTAGTTCGATTCGAAGCGGTCGTTGAAGATTGTGTCGATGTCGCGACCGGGTTCGAGGATGAGGACCAGGCCATCATGATCGGATGAGCGGGCCACGCTGGCTTGATCGTCTTCGAAGCCGCGCCAGTAGTCGGCGTTGCCGCGCATGTAGCCGAAATCGCTGAAGTAGCGGTTGGCCGACTGACTGATCAGCGCGTGATCGAGCACCTGCGACACGCCCTGGAAGATGAACGAGTAGCGCTCAGCTTCCGGCAGCGTATTCAGCGGGTTGACCAGGGTCGGAGAGACCAGGTTATCCGGATTGAAACCCGGCACGCCGTCGTTTTCGATATTGACGAAGTTTTCGCTCGGATCGGCGGTTCCTCTGAGCAGACCGACGACATCGACGTAACCGTCGGAGAACTGGAAGGCATTGTTGTCGCCGACCAGTACGATCGGCAGCAACGGATCACTGGTCTGAATCCCCTGGACCCTGGCGGCAATCGACTGGGCCTGCTCATGACGCTTGATCCGCGTTCGGGCGCTGGTATCGATGCCACCCAGCGAACGCAGGTGATTGTTCATCACCACGAACGGCCAGTCGGCACCATCAGCGACAAAACGCGCTTCCAGCTGCAGGGTCGGACGATCATGCAACGGCGTGTTGTCCGTCGACAGACACTCGTCGGCGCCCAGTTGGGTCACGGCATCAACCGCAACGCGGGCAGTGTTGACCAGAAAGCCGTTGTTGATATTGCCGCGATCATTACCGAACTCCAGGTACGGCGTGTAGATCACGGCATCGCCAGTCAGATCGGCGATCTTGTCCGAGAGATCCTGCAGCGTGGCGACGCTTTCAACTTCCTGCATCGCCAGAACGTCGGGCAGCAACAGGCCCTGGATAATGGTTTCGGCCAGCTTGGTCAGTTTGAGATCATAGTCGGCCGGAGACAGCACCTCGCGATCATCTGCAATGTAACCGGCACCACAGGCCGGGATGGGCCGCGGTCCGTTCTGCACCGTGTCGAACAGGTCAAGCGCATTGAGCGAGCCAATGGTCAGCTCCTCGGGCAGGCTGGCTGGCACGGAAATCGGCAACTGTGGAATGTCGGAAAGGCTGTACTCGGTTGGCCACAATTCATAGTCGCCGAAATCAAAGCCGATAACTCCGGTTGCGGTGAAGCGCGTTCCGGCAGCAACGGTCTCGTTGGCCAGACCCAGACGGTCCAGGTCGATTTCAAAGACTTCCGGCGCGCCGGACCAGACCGGGCAACCCGGGCAGGTGCCGCCCAGCCCTGGAAACTCCACACCGGGACCACGCAACGCGCGCTGTCCATTGGCGGTGATGTTTGGCTCGGCGATCGGATCGGAACCGAAACGCTGGTTGGGTGCGGTAATGAAGCCATCGTCAACGGACACCAGCATGCCTTCGAAGCATTCGAAGTTATTGACACCGCAGCTCGGCGTCTCGGGATCAGCCGATGGCGTCAGGTCGTCAAACACTACCGGCGTTGGCAGCGCATTGCCGCTGGAAATGACCTCGATCGAATCGGGATTGCCGATCTGGGTAAAGTCGAAGAACTCGACCACCGGGCCATTGACATTGACCCGATCACCAACCGAAACGGTCGGAGTCGAGTTGGTGTAAACGAACAAACCGCGCGAGGCCAGTGGAAGATCGCTGCTGTCGCGATCATCCGGCATCTGGATCAGAAAACCGTCGACGGTCAGAGCGGTGACAATATTGTCTTCGGTACGGACCACCTGACCCGGGTCATTGCCGGATGCCGGAGCAAGCGGCGAGCGCAGGCCTTCGCCCTGGATTTCCGAAATCTCGAAAACCTCGGGTACGAAGTCGATATCCGCATTGTCGCGCGGCTGCAGCTTGTAGTTGCTGAACGAGTACCAGCCGATGCCGCGCAGGAACGCGTAGCTGTCATTCAAGGCCGGAACAATCGAGATACTGCCCTCATCGTCACCCCGTGCCACGCCTGTTCCATCATTGAACTGCCATTCGCCGAAGCTCAGTTCGGCAGTGACATCAACATTCTGAAATTCGACCAGCACGCCTTCCCATTGCTCCGACACCGCTGCCGACTGCTCGGCAAATTCGGCCGTGGTCAGGACTTCCGGTGCCGGCATACCCGGCGAACCCAGCAACTCCACCGAGGAAGCGTTCAGGGTGGTCAGTCCGTTGGGCTCGGTGACCTCACCCAGCACCCGGATTTCATCACCGCGAGCCAGGGTCTGCGCGGAAAAGTCGGCCGATACCACCAGTCCGCTGAAGGGTCCACCCTGGTCGTCCTGGATCACAGCGATGCCGGGTGCGGAAATCTCCCCCGGTGCGGCGGTGATGACGCCGTCGACAAAAACCGTCTGCCCGACCAGCGGCGAAGCGTCACTGGTATCCGGGTCGGCAACGGTCTGGATATCCTGAATGCTGACCCGTTCGAATACACCGGTCGTCCACTCGGCCTGAGCCGACACCGGATTGGCACCCAGGCTGGCATCGGCTGTTGCCTGATTGATCAGAGTTGCCGGTGCCACGCCGTTATCGACCGTGACCGTGACTTCAAAGCCAATGCTGTCGCCCGCGTTCAGATCAGCGAGCTCCCAGACGTAGGTGCCAGCGACCGGTACGGTCGGAGTCACACCGCTGGTATCGGACACATAGGTCACGCCAGCGGGCAGTACGTCCGTTAATACCACGTCGGTCAGAGTCTCGGCTTCGGTCAGGTTGGACACCAGCAGGTCGTAGACCAGGGTGTCGCCGTCCATGGCCGCCAGTGGGCCGGTCTTGTCCAGCACCAGGCTTGGCGGCGGCACGATGTCGACATTGATATCGCCGATGCCGAACTCGTCACGCGAACCGCTGCCGCCGACATCGTCGCTGGCGAAACGCAGGTAAAGAAATTCACCCGCTGCCAGTCCCAGGCCGGTCAGGGTGATCTCACGATCGACGCTGAACCAGGCTGGCGATGCACTGGCCGCTTCCGGCGTGGTGTAGTCCAACTCGGGTACCGTGGTGTAGGTCGAATCGTCGAAAGAAAAGGCCAGGTTGAGCGAATTGGCCCGATTCTGGTCGTTGTAGACCCAGATCTGGTAGCTGATATCCACTGCCTGGATGGTCTCTCCGGTTGTATTCTCCAGACGCAGATCGAAACTGCCGGGTGTAAAGTCAGCGCCAGCTCCCTGGGCTCCCAGAGCGGTTGCGCTGCCCGTGGTGAAGGCATACACGCCCCCGGTGGTCACTCCGCCCGATGAGCTGCCGCGGGCGAAATCACCGCTCGTGTGCTCTCCGTCGAAACCACCGTTACCGTCAGACAGGCCCAGTGCACGCCACTGGCTTGAGTCCAGTTGGCCCACCGTTGGCGTGGCGGAGAACCCACTGCCGGTAAAGGCACTGAAGTCCTCGGAAAACCAGGTCGTGGGCGTGCCGGCCATGACCGGGTAATACACCAGCGACAGGAAAAGCGCGACCAGCGCTGCTCGAAAACCGTTAGGAAGCATCTTGAAAATCCCGTAATGAATGAATGAACCCCTCAGAAGCGCCGCATTTTAACGGCCGGATATGACGTTGGGGTTGCTCTCGTGCTGCTATTCTTCGATCTCAGTCACCGCTCGATCTGGATTTGCATGAATCGACTCGCCGAACTGGACATGAACCAGGATATGGACAAGGCTGATTACAAGACGGCCCTGCGTTCCTGGCAATTCGATCTGCTCAGCTTGCAACAGGGCGTACTGCGCGACGGTGCACGCATGATCATCAATATCGAGGGCATGGACGCTGCCGGCAAGGGCGGTGCGATTCGCCGGATGGTCAAACGGCTGGATCCCCGCGGCTACAAGGTCTATCGCATCGGCGCACCGGATCCCCGGGAACAGGAAAAGCACTATCTGTATCGTTTCTGGAACAAGGTGCCGGCACCGGGCGAACTGGTGATCTTCGACCGATCCTGGTACGGCAGAGTGCTGGTTGAACGCGTGGAAGGTTTCGCCGAACCGGAGCGCTGGCAGCAGGCCTACGACGAGATCAATGCCTTCGAACGCATGCTGACCGACGACGGGATAATCCTGTGCAAGCTGTGGTTCCAGGTCGACCCGGATGAACAACTAAGGCGCTTCGAAGCCCGCCTGGCCGACCCCTACAAGGCCTGGAAAATGACCGACGAGGACTGGCGCAACCGGAAAAAATGGGACGACTATATCCAGGCTGCCGAAGCCATGTTTGCCCGCACCGACACAGACTTGGCGCCGTGGACCCTTATCCCCGCCAATTCCAAGCGCTTCGCGCGCCTGAGCGCGCTGCAAACCGTCGGAGTAGCACTGGCCGACGAGGCCAGAAGGCGTGATCTTGAGACCCATCCTCTGAAGATGATGAAGTTTTGAAAACAAGGCTCAAGGTTCAAGGAGCAAGGAGCAGGGTTCACGGAGATTGAAAAATCTTTATGTCACGAAGCAGCGAAGCAGCAAAGAAACAAAGAGTAAGAGGAAAATTATTTGATTTCTTTTCTTGGCTGCTTTGCTGCTTTGCTGCTTTGCGACATTAAGATTTTGCAGTTTTTTTACTCCAGGATGGCGAGGTAGGCGACGCCGCGGCGGCGGATTTCCAGGGCGAGTTCGCGATCATTGGCAATCGGGAACTGCCGGCGCAGTTCGCTCAGGGAGCGGACAGCCTGGCGGTTGATGGCGGCGACGACATCGCCGGCGCGCAACCCCGCTTCCCAGGCGACGCTGTTGCGGCGGACTTCCTCGATCAGGGCACCTTGCACCCGGGTTCGCGCCGGCAAGCGGACCAGCACCACCCCGTCGAGACGCTCGTCCAGGCGGCGGCCGGAAATCCGGGCATCCAGATCTTCCTCGATCAGCACCTGGACCTGGTGTTCGCGACCATCGCGCAGGTAGTCGACTTCCACCTCAGCACCCACGCTCAGCAATCCCTCGATATTGCGCAAGCCCTGGGCATTACCAACCTCGCGGCGATCCAGAGCCACGATCACATCTCCGGGGCGCAAGCCGGCCTCGGCCAGCGCTGAGTTCTCCAGTACCCGGGTAATGACCGCACCGCCCTGCACCTCCAGGCTCAGGGCATCGCGCAACTCAGTGGTGAGATCCTGGATCTCGATACCGAGGCTGCCACGCCGGACCTCGCCGTACTCGACCAGCTGGGCCATCACGTGATTGGCGGTACTGGCTGGTATGGCAAACCCGATTCCGACATTGCCGCCGGACGGGGTAAAGATCGCGGTATTGATGCCGATCAGCCGGCCCGCCAGATCGATCAGTGCGCCACCGGAATTGCCCGGGTTGATCGAAGCGTCAGTCTGAATGAAGTTCTGATACTCAAGGCCACGCAGGCCCGACCGCCCCAGGGCCGAAACAATGCCGGAAGTGACCGTCTGACCCAGGCCAAACGGATTGCCGACTGCCACGACAAAGTCTCCAACTCGCAATCGATCAGAGTCGGACAGCGGCAACCCGGCCAGTTCGGGTGCATCGATCCGGATCACGGCCAGATCGGTATCGCGGTCGGATCCGATATATTCGGCGGCAAACTCGCGACCATCCTGCAGGGTCACGGCAATATCATCCGCCCCGTCAATCACATGGTTGTTGGTCAGGATGTAACCACTGTCAGCGTCGACCACAACACCAGATCCCAGTGACTGCTGAATCCGTTCGCGCGGCATGCTGGGAAAATCGAAGAATCGGCGGAAGAATGGATCATTTGAAAACGGGCTGCTGCGAACCTCGACGCGCGTTCGGGTTGAAATATTGACCACGGCCGGGGTGACCTGCTCGAGAATCGGGGCCAGGGAGGGCAGCGGTTGACCGTCCACTGCGGCCGGCAGGGCGGCAAAAAGCGAGGGGCTGGAAAGCAGCAGAAGCAGCAGGACGTAGCGGCGGAGCATCATCAATGATTCCTTGGAAGTGCGAGAGTTGGAGTCGCGTGCTATGACAACGGGAGAGGCGGGCCGGTTTCACGGGATTTTGCTTTGAGGATCAAGGTTCAAGGAACAAGGATCAAAATTCAAAAGCAAGCTCGCGCAGACACGCGGAAGCGCAGAGAATAGTCATGGAGACTTCAAGGGGCTGTCATGGGGGTGACTTGCAATTCGGGCAAAACGGTGGTGATATAGCCTCTGCGACTGGAAACTCGACCCAATATCTTGGGTAGCAGGATGCCACGGAGCACAAGATGTTGAACCTGGATCAACAAGTTCTCAGAACCGATGCCACCGGCATGCCGCTGGAGTGGATCGGCTATCAGGATGCAGTCAAGCTGATCGTGCTCGATCAGGTCTGTTACGCACTTGGCCGGGTTTTGTACAATCTCCACGGCGGGATCAACGCCCGCTCCGGGCAGCGCACGGAGATTCCGATCAATGCGATCGTGGCCACCCACGGCTCGCATCCCAACGCCCATCAGTTCTACGATCGCTACACTCCGCCGCTGTCGAACCGGGCGCTGTTCCGGCGCGATGAAAATCTTTGCCTGTACTGCGGCAACCGTTTCCTGGAACGCGATCTGTCGCGTGACCACGTGCAACCGCTGGCCAAGGGCGGGGTCGACACCTGGGAAAACGTTGTCACTTCCTGCAAGCGCTGCAACAACCATAAAGCGGCCCGCACCCCCGAGCAGGCCGGCATGCAGTTACTGGCCATCCCGTTTGCACCGACCCATGCCGAATATGTCTACCTTCAGGGTCGCAAGATCCTGGCCGATCAGATGGAATTCCTGGTCGCCCACTTCCCGCGCCACTCGATCCTGCGTCAGCGCCTGAGCAAGACCATCACGGCAACCGTCTGAGACCGAAGTGAACCAGCCTCAGCCACCGGTCCTGCTGGTCGATGCCAGCGTCTACATTTTCCGGGCCTGGTTTTCGATGCCGGACCGGTTTGCCGACCATGCCGGTCAGCCAACCAATGCGGTTTACGGCTTTGCCCGGTTTTTATGCGAACTGATCGAGGAATCCGGCGCAATGCACATTGCCGTGGCCTTCGATGAATCGTTGACCAGCTCGTTTCGCAACGAGATCTATCCCGACTACAAGGCCAACCGCGAACCTGCTCCGGAGGAACTGCGCCGCCAGTTTGCCTGGTGCAAGGACCTGGCCCGACATGCCGGATTACCGGTCTATTCAGACAAGCGATTTGAGGCCGATGACCTGATCGCCACCCTGGCCGCCAGCTGTCGCCGCGCGGATCAGTGCTATTGCGTGGTGACCGGCGACAAGGACCTGGCCCAACTGGTCGGAGAACGCGATCACTGGTGGGATTTTGCCCGTCGTCGCCGCCTCGATGCCGCTGGCGTCCACCAGCATTTCGGGGTCCATCCTCATCAGATTGCCGACTTCCTGGCCCTGACCGGCGATGCGGTTGACAATATTCCCGGCGTTCCCGGCGTCGGCCCCAAAACCGCTGCGGCATTGCTCGCCCATTTCGGCGACCTGGACCAGCTCTACCAGCGTCTGAACGAAATCGCCTGGCTGAAGATCCGCGGTGCGAAAACGCTGGCCGCCAAATTACGCCAGCATGAACCAGCCGCCAGGCTGGCGCGAAAACTCACCGGCCTGGAGGCGGCCATCGAGGAACTGGGCCACACCCCGGCAATCAGGCGCACCAGCGGCAATGCCGATCTGCTTGACGCTCTGCTCGACAGCCTGGGATTCGGAAGACCCTTGCGCGAGAGGCTGCATCGCCATCGGCAAGCAATTGGCTAAACGGAAACCGTTGGTGGTCTCGGTTACATGGACCGTCGGGGACGTCGCCCCGACCTACTTACTTTCAAGCCGAATCTCGACTCAGCCGTTGTCGGGCGGCGGCGTGGCGTTACGCTGCTGCTCGGCACGTTGCATCAGTTCTTCCAGCATGTCCTGTCCGACACCGAGCACTTTGGCCGAGTCGACTTCGGTACGCATGAGCGCAATATCCGGGAGTCGGGTGCCAGTGCGCCGACCGCGCGAATCGACATGGTGCCAGTGGCTTCCGGCCAGAAATATCAGCTCATTGTCGACCATTGTGCCGAACGTCGGCGTATCAAACCCTGACTGAGCGGCAACCAGTGGAGCGACCTCGACTACACCGAGCCCGTCATCTCCCAGCTTCAGGCGAACAACCCGCTGCGGACTGATGCCGTTCTGGATACCGACGAGATGATCGTTCCACAGGTACAGACCGTCGATACCTCCTTCGTTGAGATTCTCCGGCACCGCCAGCTTCCATGCCTTGGTCGGATCATCCGTGTTGACGACAAAAATGCCGACCTCGTAGTCGGACATGTATAGCTTGCTGGCATCTTCGGACAGAACGATGCCACGAATGCTGGCGAAATTGGGGTGGCCGAAAAAGGGCTGCGGATGGGTCTCGTCCGGACCGAGTTTGTAGATCATCGGCGTCGCGGTATCGGCCGCAAAGACAGTCCCAGAGGGGCTGATTGCCAACGCGCCGAATACATGTGGATTGCGATCGGGAATAAGCCGGTGGCTGGACAACAACTCACCACTGTCAAGGTCCAGTTTCAATAGCGCCGTGCGTCCCTTGTCAGCCGTTCGAAACTGGCGAAACTGGGTCAGGGCTGCGGTCGCGACCCACAAGTGGCCACGTTCCTGATCAATCGCAATATCCATGACAGCCATCAGCTCTTGATGGGTCTCCGGGCCGGCAAACACTTCCCACGACTCACCATCGGTGGAGGTCAGGATCCGGCCCTCGCGAACGGTTCCGAGAAAAAATCTGCCATTTTCCGAATCGTGAGCCAGGGCTTCGGGCATGGAAATGTCGTCCAGAGTCGAGAATGTCGATGCATCACCGAACGGCTCGAACGCCTTGTTCATCAAATCGGCCAGATGCTGATAGAGGCGATGTTCATGCATTGGCTCGAGCTCGGGATACTGCGACCAGTCTTCAGCAAGTCCCTGCTGCTGCATCATCAGCATCATGTTGTAAGCCTCGCTGAACTTCTCCTGGCGAGCGTAGGCACGCACCAGGTGGGTCATGAAATCCTGATTGTATGGCCGCAAGGCATGCAGTCGCTCGGTCGCCCGCGCCCAGTCCTCGTAGTCCTGGTCGTCGAACGCCAACGCGGCCTGGTTCAGCCAGAACGCGATCTGGAAGGCGTGCGGCATCTCCTCGAGGGGCGGACGCTCAGCGCCGGCGGGCGCCTGGTCCTGATCCTGGTCCTGAGCCTGGGCGGCAGCAGCAAACATCAGTGTGACAGCGAGCATCCACTGACCAAAGTACTTGAGCATCATTGATTGTCCTGTATTCTTTCGAGTTGACGGGGATTCGGACTGTCCGAATACCGTTTCGTTCCCAATCAGCAGCGAGTGGAGACCGAGCATGCTACCAGAAGCCAGATCCAAGCCGCTTTACACGGGTCAATATCTGACCTTGTGTTCACGCAATGGCTGGGAATACATCCACCGGCGCCATCCGGTGGTGGTCATGGTGGCCTGGACGCCAAACCGCGAACTGCTGCTGGTCGAACAATACCGCGAGCCTATCGGCGGGCGAACAATCGAGCTGCCGGCCGGGCTGGTCGGCGACGAAATCGGCAGCGAAGATGAGGATCTGCTGAAGGCCGCCGCGCGTGAGCTGGAAGAGGAAACCGGTTGGCGGTCCGACCGCCTGAGCGAAATCATGCGCTGCCCGACCTCCTCCGGCATGAGCGATGAAACCGCCGTTTTCATACTGGCTGAAGAGCTGGTCCAGACTGGCCCCGGCGGAGGCACGGCCAGCGAAAATATCACCGTTCACGCCATCCCTCATGATCAGATCGACAAGTGGCTGGATCAGCAGCGACAAGCAGGCCTGGCGCTGGACCCCAAAATCTATGCCGCGCTCTACTGGTCCCTGAGACCGATCAATCAGGCAACGTTGTAAAACCAGCGTCCCAGGGCCATACCGATCGCCAGAAGTGCGCTGGTGACAATCATCAGCCAGGTCAGAAGCGTGCCGATAAACCGTCCTTTCGACGCACCGGCAGAGCGATTCAGGCCAAAAAATCCGTGCAGCAATCGGCCGACGACCAGAATAGCGCCCAGCAGGTGAAGAATGATCGGAGACAGTGCGGCGGAGGCTTCCAGCACCAGCAGCAGGAGCATGCCGAACGGCACGTATTCGCAAAAGTTGCCATGGGCACGCACGGCCAGCTCCAGCGCGCGATTCTCGCCAACGCCGATGCCTACCTGATGCCGCCTTCTCAGCGACACCACCCGGAACGACAGCGCAATCAGAATCAATCCGAGCAGACCGGCGTAGAACAGTGAAATCGTGAATGCCATTCAGTCATCTCCAGTGCGGGCAACAGGACGCAGTATAACCGCGTGCTAGACTTGAGTCTCATGCCTACAAAGACGAGAATCTCTACTCATGATCAAGCTTCGTCTGCTGCTTGCAGCATCGCTTTTCATCGCCCCGTGCGCCATGGCTGAGGGTCCGATTGCCATTGCCGTTCACGGTGGTGCGGGCACCATCACTCCGGACCAGATGACACCGGAGCGCGAATTAGCGATTCGTGCCGCACTCGAGCAGGCCGTGAAAGCCGGCCATGCCGTGCTGGACGAAGGCGGCAGCAGCCTCGATGCGGTCACTGAAGCGATCCGGATAATGGAAGACGCGCCGGAGTTCAATGCCGGTCGCGGTGCGGTGCTGACCGAGGCCGGTCGCGTCGAAATGGACGCAGCGATCATGGATGGAGCGACGCTGGAAGCCGGTGCCGTGGCCAGCGTAACAGGGCTTCGCCATCCCATCGACGCGGCGCGCCGGGTCATGACCGACTCACCGCACGTCATGCTGATGGGAGAAGGTGCCGAGGTGTTCGCGCGGCAATTCGAGCTGGAAGAAAAACCCACCGAGTGGTTCATTACCGATTTCCGCCGCGATCAGTTGCGAGCGATCCAGGCCGAGCCCCAGGCGTCAACACAGCTTTCCGAAGACTGGTATTCAACGGTCGGGGCCGTCGCCATTGATCGAGCCGGCAATCTGGCCGCGGCAACCTCGACCGGCGGCATGGCCAACAAGCGCTGGGGCCGGGTGGGCGACTCCCCGATCATCGGCGCCGGCACCTACGCCAACAACCAGACCTGCGCGGTTTCTGCCACCGGGCACGGCGAGTTCTTCATTCGCTACGTCGTTGCCTACGATATCTGTGCGCGGATGGCCTACACGGCCCGCCCCCTGGCGCAGACTTCGGATGAAGTGGTCAACCTGGTACTGAAGAATGCAGGTGCCGACGGCGGCGTGATCGCGATCGACCGTCATGGCCGGATCAGCATGCCGTTCAACACCACCGGCATGTACCGTGCCGCCATCCATCGCGACGGCCGCCTGGAAGTCGGCATATATCGTGATGACAATCGTGATGACAATCGTGATGAAGCATCAGACAGCGAGATCTCGCCACACTGATGCTGCTCGACTCCCATCAATTTCCCTGTCCGTGGTGCGGCGATGTCAACCATGTCGACCTCGAACCCGAAGAAGTCGGACAGACGGTCGTCCAGGATTGCCGCACCTGCTGCGCCCCCATCGAAATCCGCCTGCCCGCCGACCCCCGCGAACCCCCCATCGTCTCCCGCGAAGGGGATTAGACAGATTGCCTCAAGAAGGACGGTAAAGGGAGTATTAGGTGGCCGGCGGCGAGTGGTGCCGCCTGCTGGCGAGCCGAGGGTCGAAACGCCATTGATGATTGGTACAACTTCAATGGAGCTTTGGTGCTCGCAACTCGTTGTTCGAATGATGGGACTGCCAAGTTCCCTTCTCAGAAAAGTGGTTCCGGAAAGATGCTGTACCGGTCGTGGCTACTTCCGTGACCCTCGGCTCGTCATCAGACAGCACCACTCCCCGTTGACAGTTAGGTGCGAAAGGCTGGTCTCGCCTTTACCAAACCCTCAATCTATTGCATTGGGTGCTGTCGGGAGGGGCGGGTTGGCCGGGGCGCGGACACTACTTCGTGGCCATCAGCATCGTTCGGACTGCAAGAACTTCTAAGGAATGCTCGGAATAACCAGTTCCGCCGGCACCCATTCGCTGGCACCCGGCTCCAGCAAACTTGACGACTCGACCAAGCCGATCGCCCCGGCCAGCCCGAACCGCCCGGCAGCACCCGATGCTCGATGCCCTCTACTCTTCAAACCCCGCGGAGAGAACGAGTCGAGTGCTCGGTCTGCTCTCCCAATCCCAGGTTGCTGCACAGGGCGAGTGTGGGTTTTGAGCGATTCAGGGTGTAGAAATGGATGCCGGGTGCGCCGCCGTCGAGAAGCTTCTGACACAGATTGGTGACCACCTCTTCGCCAAAAGCCATCAGGGAAGCTTCGTCGCCCTCCTGTTCCCAGGCCTGGATTCGTTTCTTGACCCACAGAGGAATTTCGGCGCCACACATTTTGGAAAACCGGGCCAGATTGGAATAGTTGGTGATTGGCATGATGCCAGGCACAATCGGAATCTCGATACCGCGCGAGCGTGCATCATCGACAAAGCGAAAGTAGCTGTCCGAATTGAAAAAGTACTGGGTGATCGCACTGTTTGCACCAGCATCGACCTTGGCCTTGAAATAGTCCAGATCGGAACCCGGTGATTTCGACTCCGGATGGTGCTCCGGATAGCAGGCGACCTCGAGAAAAAACGTGTCGCCGTAGTGCTCGCGAATAAAGCGGACCAGGTCAACGGCATAGTCCAGCGCGCCGGACCCGCCTCCCGACGGTCGGTCGCCGCGCAACGCGACCAGTCGCTTTATGCCGGCATCACGATAGGCATCCAGCAATTCCCGGATGCTGTCGATATCCTCCGACATGCAGGAGATATGCGGCGCTGCGGGAACATCCGTTTCGTTTTCGATATTGATCACGGTCTGGCGCGTTCGCGACCGGGTGGAACCTCCGGCGCCGAAGGTCACCGACATGTACTCCGGTTTCAACGCGGCGAGGCGATCGCGCGCTCGAACGAAATTGGCCACCATGTCGTCGTTCTTCGGCGGGAAAAACTCGAAGCTGAGTTGGGGCCTGGAATGTGTCATGGATTGGTTTCCTTGACAAAGAAGCAGGAGAGAGGGGGAGAAGGAGAGAAGGGAGAGGGGAGAAGGGAAAGGGAAAGGGAAAAGGGGAAGGGGAAAGGATTCAATCCGAGCCCCAACCTCTCCTTTTTCCCTATCCCGTTTTCCATTTTCCCTCAGTAGCGGTAGTGATCAGGCTTGTACGGCCCTTCAACCGGCACACCGATGTAGTCGGCCTGTTCGGGCTTGAGTTCGGTCAGGCGTGCACCGACACGCTCAAGGTGCAAGCGAGCAACCTTCTCATCCAGGTGCTTGGGCAGCACGTAGACTTCGTTGTCGTAGCGATCGCCATTCTTCCACAGCTCGATCTGGGCCAGGGTCTGGTTGGTGAACGAGTTGGACATCACGAAGCTCGGATGACCGGTGGCGCAGCCCAGGTTGACCAGACGTCCGCGCGCCAGCAAGGTGATCTTCTTGCCATCGGGGAAGGTAATGTGGTCGACCTGTGGCTTGATTTCGTCCCACTCATACTGTTCCAGGCTGGCAACGTCGATTTCGTTGTCGAAATGGCCGATATTGCAGACGATGGCCTCATTTTTCAGGCGCAGCATATGATCGTGAGTCAGTACGTTGTAGTTGCCCGTCGCCGTCACGATGATGTCTGCCGATTCCATGATGCCTTCGTCTTCCAGGTTGACCACCCGGAAACCTTCCATCGCAGCCTGCAGGGCGCAGATCGGATCGACCTCGGTGATCCAGACATTGGCCGACAGCGCACGCAACGACTGGGCTGAGCCCTTGCCGACGTCGCCGTAGCCACACACGATCGCGGTCTTGCCCGCAATCATCACATCGGTGGCACGCTTGATCGAGTCGACCAGCGACTCACGGCAGCCGTACAAGTTGTCGAACTTGGACTTGGTAACCGAATCGTTGACGTTGATTGCCGGAAACTTGAGCGTGCCTTCCTTCTGCATCCGATACAGACGGTTGACGCCGGTCGTGGTTTCCTCGGTCACACCCTGAATGTTCTTCAGTGCTTCGGTATACCAGCCGGGATTGGAGGCCAGACGCTTCTTGATCGCGGCAAACATCGCACGCTCTTCTTCGCTGCCCGGATTGTCCAGCACGGACGGATCCTCTTCGGCGCGCGAACCCAGGTTCAGCAGACCAGTGGCATCGCCGCCGTCGTCCAGGATCATGTTGGCGGTACCGCCGTCAGGCCACTGGAAAATACGGTGGGTGAACTCCCAGTACTCGACCAGGTTCTCGCCCTTGAAGGCGAATACCGGAATACCACGTTCAACCATTGCGGCCGCGGCATGATCCTGGGTCGAGTAGATGTTGCACGATGCCCAGCGCACTTCCGCGCCCAGTTCGATCAGGGTTTCCATCAACACCGCGGTCTGAATGGTCATATGCAGACTGCCGGCGATGCGGGCACCCTTGAGCGGCTGATCCTTGGCAAATTCTTCGCGGGTCTGGACCAGGCCCGGCATTTCGGTCTCGGCAATCTCGATTTCCTTGCGACCGTAAGCGGCCTGGCTGAGATCGGCAATGAAATAATCGTTCTCGGTTGAGGCAATGCTGTCGTCGAACAGCACGCTCTTGGTTACTTCTGAAGCGTTGGCACTCATCATCTTTTCCTCAATCTGTTTCGGTGTAAGTCTGGTTTGAAATTCGTTGATTCCGGCGGCGCCTGACCTCCTCCCCGGATCAGTCAGATACCCGCAGCCTGGCGCAATTCCTCGGCCTTGTCGGTGCGTTCCCAGCTGAAGGTGTTGTAGTGGTCTTCAAGCTGCTTGCCGTTGCGCACGACCCGCGTCGTGGTCGGCTCGGAATGGCGACCGAAGTGGCCGTGGGTAGCCGTTTGGCGATACATGGGATGCAGCAGATCCAGCGACTTCATGATGCCGTAGGGACGCAAGTCAAAGTGCTCGCGAACCAGTTTTTCGATCTGCTCTTCCGGAATCTTGTTGGTGCCGAAGGTGGTGACCGAAATCGAGGTCGGTTCGGCCACGCCAATGGCGTAGCTGACCTGGAGTTCGCACTTGTCGGCCAGGCCGGCGGCAACGATATTCTTGGCCACGTAGCGGGCGGCATAGGTTGCCGACCGGTCAACCTTGGACGGATCCTTGCCGGAAAAAGCGCCGCCGCCGTGGCGGGCCATGCCGCCGTAGGTGTCGACAATGATCTTGCGTCCGGTCAGCCCGGCATCGCCCACCGGACCGCCAATCACGAACTTGCCGGTCGGGTTGATGTGATACAGGGTCTTGTCATGCAGCCACTCGGCCGGCAGGACCGGATCGATAATATGCTTGCGCACGCCTTCACGGATTTCTTCCAGACTGATCCCGTCATCGTGCTGGGTTGAAAGCACCACGGCGTCAATGGCGACCGGCTTGCCGTCCTCGTAGCGCAGCGTCACCTGGCTCTTGGCATCGGGGCGCAGCCAGGTCAGCGGATTGTCGGCGTGCTTTCTGAGCCGGGTCTGTTGCTCGACCAGGCGATGGGCATAAAAAATCGGGGCCGGCATCAATTCAGGGGTTTCGTTCGATGCGTAGCCGAACATCAGCCCCTGGTCACCGGCTCCCTGGTTTTCGGGAATATCGCGGTCAACGCCCTGGGCGATGTCAGGGGACTGCTTGCCGATCATATTGATGACCGAACAGGTGTTGCCATCAAATCCGACCCGCGAGGAATCGTAGCCGACATCAACCACAACCTGGCGAATCAGGTCTTCGAGATCGACCCAGGCCGTGGTGGTGATTTCGCCGCCGACAACCACGGCACCTGTCTTGATAAAGGTCTCGCAGGCCACGCGGGCATGCTGATCCTGGGTCAGAATGGCGTCGAGGACAGCGTCTGAAATCTGGTCAGCCAGCTTGTCCGGATGACCTTCGGATACGGATTCGGAAGTAAACAGGTATGCGCTCATGGTCAGTACTTATCTTTTGATCAGGATAGAAAGATAAGTAGTGTAACGCAGGTTAGTGACACTTTCATCATCTCAACCCGATTCCGGCCCCTTTTCGCCGAAATTCAGTTCAGATTCACCACGAAGTCCCCAAGCCTATAACCCGGCGCGCTGTCAGAGCTGAAACAAAAAACCCTCTTAACCACGGAAGACACGGAAGACACTGAAGGCACAGGGATTTTCTTCAGCTTTTCCGTGCTTTCCGTGTCTTCCGTGGTTACAAGGTTTTTCGATTTTGACAACAGGCGTGTTCAGGCCGCCACGGTGCGGTTTTTTGCCCAGTGGCGCAGGCGGGCGATGGGTTCGGCCATGATGACCGACAGGGGGCGGGTGCGGTCGATTTCGGCAATCAGGTGGTCGGTGTTGAGCGCTTCGCCTTCGGCGTGGGCGGCGTAGAGCGCGCTGACGACCAGATGCTCGAGCTCGGCGCCGGAAAAGCCGTCGGTCGCTGCGGCTATTTGATCCAGCGGATAGAGCTGGGGTTTGAGTTCGCGCCGCTTGAGATGGATGGCCAGCACCTCTTTGCGAGTCTGCACATCCGGCAGATCGACAAAGTAAATTTCATCGAAGCGCCCCTTGCGCATCAGCTCCGGCGGCAGCGCGGAGATGTCATTGGCGGTGGCGGCGACAAATACACGTGAGCGGTGCTCGGCCAGCCAGGTCAGAAAGGTTCCCAGCATGCGCTTCGAGGTGCCGCCGTCACTGTCGGACGATGACAGGCCCTTTTCGATCTCATCGATCCAGACCACGCAAGGCGCCATCAACTCGGCCGCCTTTAGCGAGTCACGCAGATTGCGCTCGCTCTGACCGTGATAGCGGTTGAACAGTGCGCCAAAGTCCAGGTGCAGAAGCGGAACCCCGAACAAGCCCGCCGCCGCACGAGCAGCCAGCGACTTGCCACAGCCCTGGACGCCCAACAGCAGCATGCCGCGTGGCGGCTCCAGGCCTTTGGGAGGATCGGTCGCCGCGAATACGCCGGCCCGCATTTCCAGCCAGCGCTTGAGATTGGGCATCCCGGCCACCTGGGCAAAGCGGGCAGTTTCGAGCTCGTAGTTGAGCACACCGTCCGGATTGAGCAGCTCGAACTTCGCCTTCATGACCGATTCCAGGTCACTGTGATCGAGAACACCATCGTCAAAAATCGCGTTTCTGGCCAGTCGGCGCGCATCCTTCATGGTCAACCCGGACAGATTGTTGACCAGTTTTTCCAGTGTCTTTTCGCACACCGGTGCCGCATTCCCGCCACGCTGATTGCCCCAGCGCACGGCCTCGGAACGCACCATGTCGATCAGAGTCGAGGTTTCCGGCGGGTGCAGTTCGAACCGTCTGGCAACCGCCTCCAGCTCGGGTGGCAGCTTCATTTCCGGGCTGACCAGCACCATGGTTCTGGCCGTGGAAGGATCGTCAGTACGGCTCATTTCGCGCAAGCGACGAATGGTCACCGGGTCGTCCAGAAACGGATAAAAATCCATCAGCAGGTACAAGCCCCGGTCAGTCCGCTGAGCGATGTGATCAAGCGCTTTCCCGGCATCCCGGAAATCCGGCGCCATGGCCAGCTTCCGATCCACCCGCATCAGACCTTGGGCTGCGGTCCACTGGAACAGCGGCCGATGCATCTGGCGGTGCAGCGCCTCGAACAGACTCAGGGCATGCGGCTCGTCATGCGTTTCGATCACGATCAGAGGTGAGCCGGCGCGAATGATCGCTGCCAGTTCGGACAGTTCGGCAGGATTGACGGCGACGTCTGGCGTCAGGTTGGGAAAGCTCACTCGGAAAAAAGCGACCAATAGTGCCAACAGCCTATTCTGCGGGAAAACGCTGCGCTTGTCATGGTCGGATCTTGGTCCAAAGGGCAGTTTCCGGGCTGTGCGGGTCCGAAAGTTTTGGATAATCACGACCGGCTTGGTAATATTGCGCGCTTATGCGATACGTTCTGTCACTTGCACTGCTGCTGGCCGCCCTTTGGTTGGGGATTTCCGGCGTGTACAAACCGCTGTTGTTCCTGCTCGGAGCAGCCTCGGTCGCGCTGGTCGTGTGGCTGTCACGGCGCATGGATGTGGTCGGCGTCGAACACAACCCCACCATTTATTCCTGGCGACTGCCTATTTACTGGGGCTGGCTGGTGTGGCAAATCATCCTGGCCAATTTCAACGTGGCCAGGCTGGTCCTCTCGCCCCGCCGGATCTCTCCACGCATCGTGACAGTCCCGGTGCCGCACCAAACGGCCGTGGCCAAAGTCACCTATGCCAACTCCTGCACCCTGACGCCTGGTACCGTCACCTTGCTGCTGGAGCACGACGAATTGACTGCCCATGTTCTGGATCAGTCGTCAGCCGACGACCTGCAGGCCGGCCACATGGCGCGGCGCATTTCATGGCTGGAGAACCAGCCGGCCAGGACGCTCGACCAATGAATACCGTTCTCGTCATTTCGACCTTGCTGGTTTTCACGACCATGGCGTTTGCCCTGGTCAGAGCACTCAAGGGTCCGACCATTTACGACCGAATCGTGGCGGTCAATGTATTCGGCACGAAAACGGTACTCGTAGTGGCTCTGATCACCACCATTACCGGCCATGCCGACCTGATCGACGTCGCGCTTGTCTATGCCCTGATCAACTTTATCGCTATCGTCGCGGTTCTCAAGCTGGTGAAGATGCGCGATCTCGGACAGGCTGGCGAAGGGGATATCGCCGATGGCTGAGCTGATCATCAATCTGGTTTCCTGGGTGCTTTTGCTCGCGGGCGGTGCGTTTGGCGTCATCGGCGGACTGGGGCTGATTCGGTTCCCCGATTTCTACACCCGGCTGCACGCGGCCGGTGTTACCGACACGCTGTGCGCGCTGATGATCATCCTGGGTCTCATCCTCCAGGCCGGGCTGAGCATTCTGACCGTCAAACTTGCGCTGATTCTTCTTTTCCTCCTGTTCACCGCACCCACCGCCAGTCATGCCCTGGCCCTGGCGGCCATGACTGATGGCGTCGAGCCGCTGGTTGCCGACAACGATTCCGAGGGGACGCCGTCATCGAATACCTGATTGACATCGGTCTGCTGGTTTTCCTGGTCGTCGTCGCAGTGGCGGTCGTGCGGGCGCGCGACCTGTTTACCGCAGTGATGCTGTTTGCGATTTATTCACTGCTGTCAGCGGCGCTGTTCACCGTGCTGGATGCCGGGGACGTTGCTCTGACCGAAGCTGCCGTCGGGGCGGGCATTTCGACCATCCTGCTGCTGGCACTGCTGGCCCTGGTACCGCGGCGCGAACAGCGCTCCACCCGGGCCAACTGGCCGGCCCTTGCCGTGGTCACACTGACTGGCAGCGTGCTGATCTATGCCACGCTGGATTTGCCGGAATTCGGCGCTGCCGATAATCCGGTCCAGACCCATGTCGCACCCTACTATGTCAATGAGACTTATGCCGACATGGGCGTACCGAACATGGTCGCCGCGATACTGGCAAGCTATCGTTCAATCGATACGCTCGGCGAAGGCTTCGTGATCCTGACGGCCGGGCTGGCGGTCTACTCGTTGCTGGGCGTTCGCCGCCGGCATCGCCACAAGCCGGAGTCGAAGCAGTGAGAGAAAATGGCATCCTGCATATCGTCGCCCGGTTCCTGATCCCCTTGATCATGCTGTTTGCGCTGTATATCCAGTTCCACGGAGAATACTCGCCCGGCGGCGGGTTCCAGGCCGGCGTGGTGTTTGCCGCGGCCTGGATCCTGTTCGTGCTGATCTATGGACTGGACGCGGCACTCAAGGTGATTCCGGAGCGGGCGATGTATATCCTGATGCTGGTCGGTGTACTGATCTATTGCTCCGTCGGCCTTGCCGGCGTGGTACTCGGTGGCCATTTTCTCGACTACGGCCCATTGCTGAGCGATCCGAAGTACGCCCAGCAATTCGGCATCATCACCGTCGAGTTCGGCATTGGGGTCACCGTTTCGACCGTGGTCATGCTGATTTTCACCCTGTTCGTCCGCCGACGCGCCGACCAGATCGACGAGGAGGCAGGCTGATGGGCTGGCTGGGTCTGTTCAATTACTGGGTGGTGATCGTGCTGATGATGATCGGCTTCTATGCCGTGGTCGCGCGCGGCAACATGGCCAAGAAGATCATGGGCCTGAATCTGTTCCAGACCTCGGTGTTCATCATGTTCATCTCGGCCGGCAAGATCATCGGTGGTTCCACCCCGATTCTGCGCGACGGGGTGGAAGTCTACTCCAACCCATTGCCGCATGTCTTGATCCTGACCGCCATCGTGGTCGGCATCGCGACGACCGCGGTTGGCCTCGCCCTGGCGGTACGAGTACACGAAGCCTACGGCTCGATCGAAGATGATTTGCTCAGCGAGGACGATCCTCCCGACGACGACCCACAGGATAACGAGCCGGTCCGATGACAATTGCAGAACTGATGCCCTTCAGCGTGTTGATTCCGCTGATCGCCGCACCCGTTTGCGCGCTGCTGCCGGGGCGGCTCCTGCCGTGGGCGCTGGCCATGCTGGCCACGCTGGCATCGGCCCTGATCATGATCCAGGTTCTGCCCGTTGCGGTGGAAGAGCCGGTCCGCTATGCCTTCGGCAACTGGCAGCCGCCCATCGGCATCGAATTCCGGGTGGATGCGGTCAATGCCTTCATCGGACTGCTGGTCACCCTGATGGCCTCGGTCATCCTGCCCTGGGCCAGAATCAGTGTTAACCAGGAAATCGGCGACCAGCGTCAAGGCTTGTTCTATGCCCTGTTTCTGCTGGCACTGAGCGGACTGATGGGCATCACCATGACCGGCGATGCGTTCAACCTGTTCGTGTTTCTTGAAATATCCTCGTTGTCCACCTATGCCCTGGTCGCCATGGGGCGCAGCAAGGCCGCTCCACTGTCAGCGTTTCGCTACCTGATCATGGGCACGCTGGGCGCGACCTTCTACCTGATCGGAGTCGGTCTGATCTATATCATGACCGGCACCCTGAACATGGTCGATCTGGCTGAGCGCTTGCCGGCTGTTGCCGATACCCGGGCAGTTCAGGCCGCGTTTGCCTTCATCATCGTCGGTATCGGCGTCAAGCTGGCCCTGTTTCCGCTGCATCGCTGGCTACCTGGTGCCTATGCCAACGCGCCATCGGCCATTTCGGTATTCCTGGCTTCCACGGCGACCAAGGTTGCGGTCTACGTGGTGCTGCGCCTGGTCTTTACCGTTTTCGGCATCGAGTTTGCCCGGGCCATGCCGTATGCCGAGGTGTTCTTTGTTCTCGGTGTGTTCGGCATTCTGCTGCCATCCATCTGGGCCATCGAGCACACCAACATCAAGCGCCTGCTGGCCTATTCCAGCGTCGCCCAGATCGGTTACATCATTCTGGCCATCAGCCTGCTGTCGGTGACCGGGCTGACGGCCGGGCTGGTCCACCTGTTCAACCATGCCCTGATCAAGGGCGCGCTGTTCATGTGCGTCTGTACCGTGATCTACCAGACCGGATCGCCCAATCTGTCCGCATTTCAGGGCCTTGGCCGCCAGATGCCGCTGACCATGCTGGCCTTTGTACTGGCAGGCCTCAGTCTGATCGGTGTGCCGCTGACCGCCGGCTTCATCAGCAAGTGGGTATTGATTCAGGCAGCTATTGAACAGGGCAGCTGGCTGGCGGTTGCCGTGGTGCTGATCGGCTCACTGCTGGCCGTCGTCTATATCGGCAAGGTGGCCGAGGCCGCCTGGCTGAAACCGGCGCCGGAAGGGCGCGCGCCGGTCCGTGAAGCGCGCCTCGGGCTGCTGATTCCGATGTGGCTGCTGGTTGCAGCCAATATCTATTTTGGACTGGATACCCGACTGACCCTGGATATCGCAACTCATGGTGCTGAAGTCCTGCTGGGAGCACAACCGTGAGCCCAGGCCTTTTGATCATCCTGCTGATCACCGTACCCCTGCTTGGTGCCGTGCTGATCGCCCTGACCGGGCGTTGGCCCAATGTGCGCGAAGGCATCACCCTGGTCACGGCCGCCACGCTGTTCGGACTGGCCACCCAATTGATCAGCCCGATCGTCAATCGACTCGAGGTCGGGCTGACCCTGATCGAGCCCCTGCCGGGGCTGGCGATCGCGTTCAACCTCGAGCCCCTGGGTCTGATCTTTGCCTTGCTGGCCAGTCTGCTGTGGTTCGTCACCTCGGTTTATTCGATCGGCTACATGCGCGGCAACAACGAACCGCGCCAGACCAGTTTCTACGTCTTTTTCGCGATTGCCATCAGTGGTGCGATGGGTGTCGCGCTGTCCGGCAATCTGCTCACCCTGTTCATTTTCTACGAGGTGCTGACCATCAGCACCTGGCCGCTGGTGACCCACAAGCAGACCGAAGCGGCCCGCGCCGGTGGAAGGGTCTACCTGGGCGTTTTGCTGGTCACATCAATCGGGCTGTTCCTGCCGGCCATCATCTGGACCTGGGCAGTGGCGGGCACGGTGGACTTCACGCCGGGCGGCATTCTTTACGGCGTCATCAGTCCCGGTGCCGCTGCGATACTTCTGGGCATGTTTGTCCTGGGCGTCGGCAAGGCGGCGGTGATGCCGGTCCATCGCTGGCTGCCGGCTGCGATGGTCGCCCCGACCCCGGTGTCGGCCCTGCTGCACGCGGTGGCGGTGGTCAAGGCCGGTGTGTTCACCATCACCAAGGTGGTGATCTACATCTTCGGGATCGACTTTCTGGCCGATGTTCCGCTGGAAAAATACCTGATTTATCTGGCCGGCTTCACCGTGGTCGCAGCCTCCATCGTGGCCCTGAAACAGGTCGAGATCAAGCGCATGCTGGCCTACTCGACCATCAGCCAGCTGAGCTACATCGTGATGGCCGCGCTGGTGCTGGCACCGTTTGCCGAGATCGGCGCAGCGGTGCATATCGTGGCTCACGCGTTCGGCAAGATCACCTTGTTCTTCTGCGCCGGTGCCATTTATATCGCCTCAAAAAAGACCCGCGTGGATCAACTACGCGGCATCGGGCTTCGCATGCCCTGGACCATGGTCGCATTCACCATCGGTGCGCTGTCGATGATCGGGGTGCCGCCGACTGCAGGTTTCGTTTCCAAGTGGTACATCATTGCCGGGGCATTTCAGGTCGAAAGCTACTTCACCCTGGCTGTTCTGATGATTTCCACCGGTCTGAATGCGGCCTATTTTCTGCCGATCGTCTTCCGCGCCTTCTTCCGGCCTGAAGACCAGGCACCCCCGAGCGATCATGGCGAGGCGCCCTGGCCGATGGTGGCCGCATTGACCACCACCGCATTGCTGGTGCTGGCCTTTTTCGTCCTGAACGGACCCATCGTGGATATTGAAACGCGCATTCTGGAGGTGGGCCCATGAGTAGCGGTCACGAGCAGGTCGATCGTGAAGCCAATCGTGATGCAGATCGTGAGCAGGCACGACGGGAGGGCGCCAGTCACTGGCTGGTCCAGCCGAAAACCATTCGCCGTTTGTGGTGGATTTTCGGGATCATCCTGGCGCTGACTGTGGCCGCACAGATCTTCATCCACGTCCATGCGTATTTCACGGTCGACGCATGGCCCGGGTTCTATGCCGGTTATGGGTTTCTGAGCTGTGTCGCGATGGTGTTGTTCGCCAAGGTGCTGGGCTGGGTGCTCAAGCGACCGGATGATTATTACGACGATCCGCCGGAACTGGCGCCGGATGCCGACGATGTTTGAGTTTGCCGTGCCACCAGCGTTCATCATGATTACCGGGGCGATCCTGGTCGCGGTCGCGCGGCCCGGCTTGCGCCCGCTGATCGCCCTGGCAACCCCGCTGATCACGCTTTATGCGGTCTGGCAGATTCCCGATGGCGTTCAACTGTCGGCCTGGTTCCTGGGCTATGAAATCCAGCTCGTCGAAGGCAGTCCACTGCGGCGCCTGTTCGCAACGGTTTTTGCAATCATGGGCTTCGGCGGAGTCCTGTTCGCATTCCGTCAATCCAGCTGGTGGGAGCTGTCGGCGGCATTGATGTATGCCTCCGGGGCCATTGGCGTGAGCTTTGCCGGTGACTTGATTACCATGTTCGTGTTCTGGGAACTGATGGCGCTGTTCTCGACTGTGGTGGTCTGGTGCGGCGGAACCGAATCGGCGCGTGCGGCCGGTATTCGCTATGCCGTCATTCACCTGATCGGCGGCATCATCCTCAAGATCGGCATCGAGGGACTGATGATTCAGACCGGCTCGATCGAGATTCGGGCGCTGAACCTGGATTCGTTTGCCACCTGGGTGATCTTCGTCGGGGTATTGATCAACGCTGCCGCCCCGCCCATCAGTGCCTGGCTGGCCGATGCCTACCCCGAATCCAGCCCGATGGGCGGCGTCTTTCTGTCCGCGTTCACCACCAAGACCGCGGTTCTGGCCCTGATTCTGCTGTTCCCCGGCCAGCCGATCCTGATCTGGATCGGTCTGTTCATGATTTTCTACGGGATCATCTTTGCGCTACTGGAAAACGACATGCGCCGGATCCTGAGCTATTCGATCGTCAACCAGGTCGGGTTCATGGTCACCGGCATCGGCATCGGCACCGAGCTGGCGCTCAATGGTGCGGCCGCCCATGCGTTTACCCACATCATCTACAAGGCACTGCTGTTCATGAGTGCCGGTGCGGTGCTCTATCAGACCGGGGTACGCAAATGCTCCGAGCTGGGAGGGCTGTTCCGAACCATGCCACTGACCACGATCTGCGGCACGGTGGGGGCGCTCGCGATCTCGTCGTTCCCCTACACCTCGGGCTTCATTTCCAAATCGATGATTTCCTCGTCGGCTGCCGGCGAGCATCTGACGCTGGTCTGGTTCCTGCTGGTCGCGGCTTCGGCCGGAGTCTTCCTGCACGCCGGCATCAAGTTCCCCTGGTTCGTGTTTTTCCAGAAGGATTCCGGCCTGCGCCCCCCTGAAGCACCGTGGAACATGCGTGTGGCAATGGTCCTGTTCGCACTCGGCTGTGTGGGGCTGGGGGTATTTCCGGGACTGCTTTACGGCCTGCTCCCCTACCCGGTCGACTATGTCCCATACACGGCCGACCACGTCGTCACCCAACTGCAGCTGCTGCTGTTCGCAGGTCTGGCATTTTTTGTGATGCTGCCGCTGATGAAACGCACCGAAACTGTCAGCCTCGATGTCGACTGGCTATATCGCAAAGCGTTCCCGAAGGTTGCTGGAGCCATTGATCGCGTACTGGGCAAATGGCGAGAGCGACTGTTTCGGACCACGCTCGAAGTGGGTCATCAGGTCGCTGGCGGAATTCGTCGATCCAGCCACCGCTACTTCTCGAGTCGGTCCCCGATGGGCCATACTGCATTCTGGATGGCGATCATGCTGGCAGTGATTCTGGTACTGACCTTGCTGGTCTGATCAGCGAGCTACTGAACGGCGATGATCAGATCAGGTCGTCGCCTTCAATCGTCGCGGCGTTCCCGACGAATAACCCGATACTCCACGTCCAGCATGTTGTCCTTTTCCGGGCGCGAGCGACCCAGGCCCAGCCAGCGTCTGACCGTCAGATAAAGCGCTCCAAGAATCGCCAGCCCTGCGGCGATGGCCAGAAAGAACAGTCCGAGCACAAAACTCAATGCAAGAATGCCGATACCCAGAAGTGCCAGACCAAGTCGGGCCAGCGGACTGCTTGGCGGCTGATAAAATCGTTGCCATGGATCATTCATACTTAAGGCAGACTGCATGACGGCGCGCAAGTTCCTTTGTCGGTCGGATAGTCTCCGCGACGGTCACTACATCGAACTCGAGACACAAGGCGCTAGCGGTCCGATGTTTCTGATCGGAACCCGATTCCAGGGCGCGGCCCGCGTCTGGATCAACTGCTGTCCGCACCAGGGCAGGCCTTTGAACTGGGCTCCCGATCAATTTCTGGTGGACCCCGCCGGACAGTTGGTCTGCGCCGCCCACGGCGCGGTTTTCGAACCGGAACACGGTCAGTGTGTCTCGGGACCCTGCCTCAAAGCTTCGCTCACACCCGCAGCCGTTACCGAAGAAGATGGCAGTATTTACCTGGGTGTGCAATCTCAGTAGGTTGTCCACACCAACAGTCCTTTCAGCTCGTGGAATTAGAGATGTAGAGGGCATCGAGCATCGGGTACTGCCGGGCGGTTCGGGCTGGCCGGGACGATCGGCATGGTCGAGTGGGCGAGATTTCTGGCGCTGGGTGTCAACGATCAGGTTCTGGTGGAGCTGGGCAAGTTTCCAGGCTTCCTGAATGACCCATACCGTCCAATAGATGCGGTTTACTGGGATGCTGCATCCGCGTCCCGGCCAGCCCGCCCCTCCCGACAGCACCCAATGCAGCAGATTGAAGGTTTGCTAAAGGCAAAAAAGCCGCCCTTCTGCAACCAACCGACAACGGGGAGTGGTGTTGTCTGATGGCAAGCCGAGGGTCACGGCGGAAGGCAAGAAAGGTTCAGCATTTTTCCTGAATCACCTTCCCACGAAGGGAACTTCGCCGCTCAAGTGTTCGGATTGCGAGTTGCGTGCACCCAAGCTCCCGAGAAGTTGAGTCAGTCAACAATGTCGTTCTGACTCTCGGCTTGCCAGCAGGCAGCACCACTCGCCGCCAACCACCAAATCTCTGAACCCTGATTGATGGCCAACGTTGCCGCGACCGCCGGCATGGTCTAGAGTGGGTCGTACACTTGTGATTGGGAGTGATCACCATGCTGCCGAGATTAACGGCTGTTTGCCTCATTCTTTTGTTGTCGGCCTGCCAGCAGGCTGATGAGACCCCTTCCCCTGCGACGTCCCCGTCCGAGGTCGAAACGGAAACGCCTGCAGGCCAGGCGCAGGCCGACGAGATGGATCAACGTTGTGAGCTGACCATGGGCTGGGACCCTTGGGAACCGTATCATTTTGCCGGCGCGGGTGGTCGGGTCCAGGGTCTGGATATCGACATTGTCAGCGAGCTTGGCGACCGTGTTGATTGCGAGCTCGAATGGGTCCAGGGCAACTGGGCCAGCTTGCTGAGATTACTCCAGGCAGGAGAGCTTGACATGCTCCCAGGCGCCACATTTACCCCCGAGCGCGAGCAATTTGCCTGGTTTTCGGAACCCTATCGCGAAGAGCATTTTGCGTTGTTCGTCCGCGGAGAAGAGGTCGACCAGTGGTCCGAGCAGGCACTGGGAGCGCTTCTGGACGATGGATTCCGCATCGGCGTGACCCAGGGCTACATCTATTCCGGCCCGATAAAGGCGCTGCAATCCGACAGCCAGTACAGCGACCAGTTCATCGAAGCACCGATCGGCGAATTGAATCTGCACGCCCTGCTGGACTATCACATCGACGGTTTCCTGGAAGACCCGTTCGTGGTCGCAGCGATTCAGCGCCGGCGCAGCGGCAGCAGCGAGATCGATTCGCTGGACCTGGACTTCGGCTCAGGCGAAGTACACTTGCTGTTCAGTCGAGAAAGCGTGCCTCAGGACCTGGTTCAACAGTTCAATGAAGCCCTGGAAGCCATGCGAGCAGACGGCACCTACGAAGACATCATGAACCGCTATATCGAGAACTGAAAACTGAACTGTTTGGCCGGAAGCCCCAAGCTTCCGGCCAATTACCCCTTTCCCCTTCCCCTTTTCCCTCTCCCCCTATCCCCGTCCCACTAAAAAACCAGATTCACCACCGCCAACATCACAACCATGAAAATAACACTCATGATCCCGCCAACCCGGACAAAATCCTTCACCTGATACCCACCCGGCCCCATGATCAGCGCATTGACCGGATGAGTGGGCAGGATAAATGCGTTTGACGTTGCCAGACCGATGATCAGTGCATAGACTGCCGGATTGGCGCCAGTGGCCAGGGCAACGTTGATTGCAATCGGAACCAGCAAAACGGTGGCCCCCACGTTTGACATGACAAGCGTGAATGCGGTTGCCAAAAGGACCAACGCAATCTGAACCACAAGTTGCGGCACATCACCGACCAGGCTCAGTACCTGCTCGGCCATCCAGGCGGCCGTTGCCGTGATTTCCATTGCATAACCCAGTGGTATCAGGCTGGCCATCAAGAACACCGTCTTCCAGCTGACCGACTGATAGGCCTCGTCCATGCTGAGAACGCCGGTCAGGATCATGCCGATCGCTCCGGTGAGCAGGGCAATCGATAGCTGAAAATCGGTAAACAGGATCATGAACATCGACAGCAGAAAAAACCCCAGGGCAAAGCTGACTTTTTGCGGACGCTGCTCCTCTTTGGGAATATCAGTGGCAACAATGAAATCCTTGTCCCGTGCAACGGTGGCCAGATCCCGCCAGGTCGAGTGACTGACCAGACAATCACCAGGCTGCAATGGCTCCTCACGCAGGCCCTGCACGATAATGTCGTTGCGCCGGTTGATGGCCAGCACCGATATCCCCAGTCGCGAGCGCAGGCGAGCCTCGCCAATCGACTGCCCGATCAGCCTTGAACCCGGCGGAATGACAACCTCGGAAATACCGGCTCGTGTTGGATTGAACAGATTGCCAAACGTTCTGAGTCTGGGTTGCAGACGCAACTTGTTGTCCAGCGCGAACTGCCCGACCTTTTCGCGCGTGCCCATGACACCCAGTACCGTACCCACCCAGATCATCTCGTCGGCCGGCGGCGCCAGGCGCGGCTTGTCGGTGCTCTGGATCGCGAGCATCAGCGGCGCGCCTTCGAGCTTCTCGGCTTCGGCGATGCGCATGCCGACCAGCGGGGAATCCACCGTGACCAGCATTTCGTAGACCTCGCCCCGAATGCCGTAGACATCGGCAAAGTAATTTTCCGTCCGTCCTGGAGATGCCGAGCGCTTGGCCTCAGACGTTGGCAGCAGGCGACTGCCAAACAGATAGAAATACAGCAGGGCTGCGGCCAGCAACGCCAGGCCAATGGGCACCACCGCAAAGAGACCAAATGGGCGCATGGCCTCCGCGCCAGGCGGAAGTGAACGGTTGGAGGTCTGAATCAGATCGTTGAGCAGAATCAACGGCGATGAGCCCACCATCGTTATGGTCCCTCCAACCGTAATGGCAAATGCCAACGGCATGAGCAAGCGCGGCAACGGCACCTCAAGACGAGCCGACAAGCGGCTGGCAACCGGCACGAACAAAGCTGCGGCCCCGGGATTCTGGATAAAGCCTGAAATCAAGCCGGCGGTGGCCGACAATACGGTGGACAGACGGGCTTCATTGCGCCCGGCAAATCGAATGATAAGGGATGACACCAGCGACATCACGCCGGTTCGATCCAGTCCGGCACCGATAATCATGACGGCGATGACCGAGATCACGGCGTTCGATGCGAACCCGTTGAACAACTGGTCAGCCGGAACGAGGCCGAACAGACCGATCAGCACCATGATGCAGATCGCTGCAATATCGATTCGAACGATCTCGAAGACGAACAGAAAGACAGTCAGCCCCAGCAACATGAGCACCAGAATCATGTCACTGCTGAGAGTCAGTCCACCTTCCATCGCTCGTTGATGACCCCGCTTGCTTGTTATTTTGATATGGGAGCCTCTACCTTAACCGATTGCTTTCACATTGGGCAGGGGAATTTGGTAGAACCAGGCTGGATGTTTTGTGGTTAGCGGCGAGTGGTGCCGCCTGCTGGCGCGCCAAGGGTCAAAACGCCATTGAAGATTGTTTCGGCTTTACTGGAGCGTTGGTGCTCGCGACTCGTTGATCGAAGGAAGACTCGGAACGAACAGTTTCGCCAGCACCTATTCGCTGGCACCCGGCTCCCACAAGCTGGACGGCACAACAGAGCCGATCGCCTCGGCCAGCCCGAACCGCCCGGCAGTACCCGATGCTCGATGCCCTCTACGTCTCTAATCCCAGAAGCTGCAAGGTTCTTCTAGAGACTACAGTCAGGAAGTTTTCTGGCAGAGGATGTCGGTGATGGTGTGGCCTTTGCGCTGGCCGCGTTGTTCGAAGTGGGTCTGGGGGCGCCAGGCGGGACGGTCGACGTATGGACTTCCTTCCAGTTTCAATGCGGGTACTTTTTCCAGGGCTTCCAGCATCCACTCGGCATAGGGTGCCCAGTCGGTTGCCAGATGCAGCAGGCCGCCGGGTCGCAACCGTGATTCCACCAACTCCAGAAACGGGGGCTGGACCAGGCGACGCTTGTGGTGACGTTTCTTGGGCCAGGGGTCGGGAAAGTAGATCCTGATTTCATCCAGACTATCGGATACGGTTTGCTGGTTGAGGACTTCCACGGCATCGCGCATGGCAACACGGACATTGCCGATCCCTCCGTCGTCCAGGCTTCGCAGCAATCGTCCGACGCCAGGTTCGTGGACTTCAATACCGACGAAATGCTTCTCGGGCTCGTTGCCAGCCATCCAGGCCAGGGCCTGTCCGTTGCCAAAGCCGATTTCGACCACCAGCGGTGCGGCAGTTTCGAAAGCCTTGCGCAAGTCCAGCAACTCTTCGGGTATGGCATAGCGCGGCAGCAGATCCGTCAGCGCACGTTCCTGGGCCGGCGTCAGTCGACCGGGACGGCGAACAAAACTGCGCACCCGCCGGGGGTGACCATGATTCTTTGTTTCGGTCATCGCGTCGATCCGACAGATTCGGCGATCCATTCGAAAATGGCCATGCGGGCGCAAACGCCCATCCGGACCTGTTCAAGAATCAGCGACTGGGGACCATCAGCGACATCCGGGTCGATTTCCATGCCGCGATTGATCGGGCCAGGATGAAGCACCCGGCAGTCGGGACGAGCCAGTTCGAGTCGCTCAGAGGTCAGACTCCAGTGGCGAGCGTACTCGGCCCGATTCGGCCAGGCCGCCTGATCCATTCGCTCATGCTGTACCCGCAGCATCATGACCGCATCGGCATCCAGCAGAGCAGCATCCAGCGACTCGAACACGCCAATGTCCGGGTCGTCCACGGTCTCGGGCAACAGACCTTCGGGACCGGCGATGCGTAGCTCGCCGGCACCCAGGCGACGAAACAGTTTCAGTCCGGAGCGGGCAACGCGCGAATGACGCAGGTCGCCGACGATGGTAATGATGGAATTCGGCCAGTCAAGACCGGCAAGATTCAGCGTCGCCGCATCCAGCAAGGCCTGACTGGGATGCTCTCCGCTGCCGTCACCGGCATTGATGATCGTGGCCGGGACCTGCAGATCATCAGCCAGCTGGCTCGGACAGCCGGTCTCCGGATGACGCAGGACAATAACGTCAATGCCCATGGCGCTGAGGGTTGCCGCCGTGTCGGACAGGCTCTCACCTTTTGACGTTGACGACCTCGCGGCCTCGATATTGACCAACTCGGCACCGACTCGCCTGGCCGCCAGTTCGAACGAGACCCGGGTCCGCGTACTGGGCTCGAAAAACAGGTTGGTAACGCTCAAATCCAGGCGTGACGGGCTTGAGCCGCGAGCCAGCTCACCGGTGCGATCGAGCAGGCGTTTGACCGTAGCCTGCTCAAGATCGTCGATGCCCAGCAGATGCCGGCGGTCCGAATCAGGCAACGCCATGATCGCGCATCCAGGAATCCAGAATCAGGGCAGCTGCCATGCTGTCCAGGCGGGCTGCATCCCGTCGACGCGCGCGGCCCTGTCGGCGACGCTCGGCAAACTGGCTGGCCGCCGCCTCCGAACTCATTCGCTCATCATGCAGCTGGACGTCAATCGGTGCAAAGCGCTGCGCCAGCCAGGCCGCAAAAGACCGGACCCGGCGACTCATCGGGGTCTCCGAACCGTCGCCCGCCAGCGGTAGGCCGACAACGAAGCGCTCGGGACGCCAGTCGGCCACCAGCTTGTCAAAAGCCGACTCCAACCCGGCCTGTCCGGTGTTTTTCAGCGGTTCCAGGGGGCGCGCCGTGCCGGTCAACGGATGCGTCATTGCCACTCCTACCAGACGCTCTCCGTAATCAATCCCGAGCCAGTTGCCGGCATGCTGGTCAGGCATGTCCACCGGCCGGCTGGAGGCTGTCGACCTGGATACCCAGGCTGGCTACCGCCTGCTCCCAGCGCTGGTCGGGCGGGAAATCGAAGACGATATCGGCATTGGCCATCACGTTCAGCCACGCGTTGTCGCGCATCTCGTCCTCCAGCTGCCCGGCTCCCCATCCGGCATAGCCAAGCGCCAGCAAGTACTTGGAAGGACCACAGCCCTGGGCGATCGCTTCAAGAATATCGCGAGAAGTTGTCACTGAAATGCCGGGTCCGACCCGCATGCTCGAATCCCAGGTCGGCGCTCCGGTGTGCAGGACGAAGCCACGCTCCGGGTGCACCGGACCACCTTCAAAAACCGGAACCGAATCCAGACCGTCAGTGTGACAATCAATGCCGATCTGCGCCAGCACGTCCAGCAGGGTGAAATCCGACGGCCGATTGATCGTGATTCCCAGGGCACCGTCGTCGTTGTGCTGACACATCAGCGTTACACCGCGGTTGAAATTGGGGTCATCCATGCCGGGCATGGCGATCAGGAATTGTTGTTCCAGGTAGCTCACGGCTGCATTCTACCAGCCTGCCGACCAATCAGTAGAGTCCCGAGCGTGCCGAAAACTGCCAGGTTCGGGTAATGGTCAGCACATCAACATCGGCCGTGATTTCCGGCGGCAGCGGTGAAAACGGCGATGACAGGCGAACGATCCGTACCGCCGCCTCATCGAGAATGTCGTAACCGGACGAGCGCAGCACCCGAATCTGCTCGACGCTGCCATCGGCCAGCAGATCGACACTCAGAACCAGCGCACCGTCCAGATTCATGCGACGGGCCTGTTCGGGGTAGTTCAGGTTGCCGACCCGTTCGACCTTGGCCACCCAGGATCGCATGTAGCCGGCATACAGGTGCTCGCGGGTATTGGCGGAAATGAACTTGCGGCGCTTGCGCTCGGGAAAGTCCTGGGCCTCGGCAAAGCGGTCGGGAGATGCACGCGCCACCGCCAGCGATTGCTGGATCAGTTCGCGCGAGTCGGTGGTGTCGCTGCGAGCCGTTTCCTGGTTGTCGCTGCTGGCCAGCGGCTCATCACCTTCAACCGTGATCAGTTCGGCCGGCGACTGCTCGACCACGGCCTCTGCCGCTTCCTCGCGGACCGGCTCGGGCTCGAGCTCAGGCTCGATTTCACCGCTGAGCATGGGTTCGGCAGGGCGCTTGAGGTCAGGGCTCTCGCCTCCACCAGCCTGACTGGCCTGGGCCAGAAAGTCGGCCTCATCGGGCGGAGTTTCGGTCGCCCACTGCACCAGGATGACGTCCAGCGCCGAGGGAACATTGTCCGGACGCCCGCTCAGCACATCAAAATGGATCAGGCCGATCGCGGCAACATGCACGCCGATGGCCACGGCCAGGGCCATGGCCAGCGAGTCGGAGCGGGTGTTCAGTTGCCAGGTGGCGCTCATGAATCGATGGCGTCGAATAAATCACTGATGATGTTGATTCCGAACTGGGCGTCCAGTTCCCGAACGCAGGTCGGGCTGGTGACATTGATCTCGGTCAGGCGATCCCCGATCACGTCCAGACCGGCAAAAGCAATACCATTCTCGACCAACAGCGGGCCCACTGCTTCGGCGATCGCGCGATCGCTGTCACCGAGTTCGCGGCCCTCGCCGCGCCCACCACGGGCCAGATTGCCGCGAAAATCATCGCCTACCGGGATTCGCGCCAACAGAAAGGGTACCGGCCGACCCTGGACCACCAGAATGCGTTTGTCGCCATCGGTAATTTCAGGCAAAAACTGTTGTGCCATTGCCAGATGACGGCCGTTGTCAGTCAGGGTCTCGACGATCACATTCAGATTCCGGTCATCACCATCGGCAAGAAAAATGCCGCGCCCGCCCATGCCGTCCAGGGGCTTGAGCACCGCCTTTCCACGCTTTCTGACAAACTGCTTGATCCTGGCGGCATCGGAGCTGACAAGCGTTTCGGGCATCAGATCGGGAAATCGGGCAATCGCCAGTTTTTCGTTGAAATCACGCAATGCGCGCGGGCGGTTGACAACCATAGCCCCAGCCTGTTCGGCCTGTTCCAGCAGGTAGGTCGCAAACAGGTAATCGGCATCAACCGGGGGATCTGACCGCATCAACACCAGATCGTCCGAACCCAGGGCGCGATCCACCACCGAACCGAGTTCAAACCAGTCACTGGCGTCGTCGCGTACTTGAACCGGCTGCATCGTGGCCCGCGTCGAAGCACCGTCCAGATAGAGTCGATCCTCGTTGAGATAGAAAAGCTCATAGCCACGACGCTGGCCTTCCAGCAGCATGGCAAAGGTCGTGTCCTTGGCGATCCTGATCGCCGCGATGTCGTCCATGACGACGACAAGATTCTTTCGCATACCCACTCCAAAGGACGATCCCGGGGTGCATCCGGGCATAAAATCAGGCAGAATGCGGTGAAAAATTCCTTTTCCGCCATCAACTTGAGATAACCTATTCTACCGGATTGGCAAATTCGGCAAAGATAGACTAACCTACACGTCAACCAACGGATCGCACCACAGTCCATCACCAGTCTACGGATATGAGCGCAGATCAAGATCAAGCACAGGAAAACAGCAGCACCGATCTCAGTGGTCTGAAGATCATGCTGATTGACGATAGCCGGACCATCCGGCGCTCGGCCGAAACCATGCTCAGCCGTGAGGGCTGCGAAGTCATCACCGCCAACGACGGTTTCGAAGCGCTTGCGTTGATTCACAAGCACGAGCCGAACCTGATATTTGTCGACATCATGATGCCGCGCCTGGACGGATACCAGACATGCGCGATCATCAAGAACAATGCGCGCTTCCAGAAAGTGCCCGTCATCATGCTGACCAGCAAGGATGGCCTGTTTGACAAGGCGCGCGGGCGCATCGTGGGGTCGGATCAGTATCTGACCAAACCGTTTACCCGGGATGAACTACTGGCAGCGGTGCGAGATCAGATGAAACCTTCCGAGTCAGCCTGAACGGCTGGCGTCGGATCCAGCGATAGCACGAGGGATCATGAAAGGGGAGCACTCAATTGAATCAGGATCAGCCTCCGGCGGCGCGCTGCTTCACCTGCTTGGTGATTACGAAAAGCGCAGTCTCGGGCACGATGTCGGCGAAGCCGGTCGACAGCAGCAGATCAGCAATTGGGACGGAGTGGTTTTCAGGCTGGGCGATTATCACCTGACCTGCCGCATCGATCAGATCGAGGAAATCATCGCATTCCCTCCCTTTTACCCGGTACCCGGCACCAAAGAGTGGCTACTGGGCCTGTCCAACGTTCGCGGCAACCTGGCTCCGGTCTCCGACCTGGGCTGGTACCTGTTCGGCAGTCGCACGCCGGTCACCGCCAGAACCCGATTGATTCTGACCAAATTCCAGGGCCGGCTTGCCGGCCTGGTCGTCGACGAAGTCTTTGGTCAACGCCACTTTCACACCGATGACCTGGAAGCGGACGACAGCTGGGCCGACACCGAGCTCAAGGGTCTGGTCGGCCACAACTTTCCCACCAACGAGCACGACTGGGGAGTTTTGCGCATCGACGAACTCCAGCGCCGCCTGGATTTCATGGACGGGGCCCGGGAACAATAATTTGAGGATGACGTGGCCGGCTGCACGGAGCCGACCGCCAGACGTCGAAACTTTTGCAACATGAACCCGTGCGGAACGACACGCGCTTGACGATCAGGCAATGGACAACTTGCCCGGTACCCTCCTCGAAGCCACGCAGGAGCGACCAGGGGCCAGGAAAACGAATGAGCACAGATGAGGTGAAGGCATGAGTAGTGTGGTCACGCAATCAACAGAGCAGAGACTATCTCCCGCACAGGCACTACTGTTCGTGCTGCTGGTTGCCCTTCTGGGCCTGGTGGCCTACAACTTTTATTTGCTGAACCAGCGCAACGTACAGCAGAACCAGTATCTGGCACTGACCACCGATATTCAGGTGCGTGCCCAGCAGTTGGCCAAGGCAGCCGGTGAATCCGCAGTCGGCAACTTTGATGCCTTCGACGAACTGCGTGAAACGCGCAATATCATCGACAATGCCGTTTCGACCCTGCGCAACGGCGACCCGGCCATCGGCCTGCCGCCATCGCCGGATGCTGTCAACGACGAGCTGGCGACGCTGGAAGACACCTGGAGCACCATCGACGGCTTTGCCACCCAGATTCTGGATCGAACCGATCTTGTGATCGAGCTGGCCGACAGTGCGATCGCGTTCTCCGACAACATTCCGCAACTTCAGGCCCAGTCCGATCAGGTCGTGCGACGCATGATCGAAACCGGTGCGCCAACCGTGCAGATTTACGTCGCCAGTCGACAGCTCGTTCTGGCCGACCGGATGTTGCGTCGTGTGGGTGACATCATGGCCGGCGGCACCGGCGCCATTACCGCGGCCGATGCCTTCAGCAGTGATGCCGGACTGTTTGACCGCGTCCTGCAGGGCCTGATCAACGGTGACAGCGAACTGAATATCAACGCGGTTCGCAACAGCCAGGTGCTCGAAGCGCTGGCCGACGTGATGCCGATCTTTGAAGAGATCCGGCTGGATGTCGATACCATTCTTACCGCCTCTACCGACCTATTCGAGGTGCGCGAGGCCGCCGACGAAATCTTTCTCGATGCTGCTGACCTGACCGAGCAGGCGCGCAGCCTGGCCACCGCTTACGGTCAGCTGGGTGATGATACCCTTTGGCCCTCGCTGCTGGCCGGTCTGGTACTGGCCGGCGGCGCATTGTTCATCCTGTTCCTGATCGGCTTCGGAGCCTACATCGCCCAGCGCAAGCGCGCCCGGGCAACGGCCGACGTCAATCAGCGAAACCAGGACGCCATTTTGCGTCTGCTGGATGAAATGAGCTCGCTGGCTGATGGTGACCTGACCGTCCAGGCCACCGTGACCGAAGACGTAACAGGTGCTATCGCCGACTCGGTCAACTATGCGGTGGAAGCGTTGCGTGACCTGGTCGCCGGCGTCAACAACACGGCCCAGCAGGTGGCCGCCCAGGCCCAGGAAACCCGGGCCACGACCATGCAGCTTGCCGAGGCCTCGGAACACCAGGCCAAGGAAATTCGCCAGGCAACCACCACGATCAACGAAATGGCCCAGTCCTTCGATGACATGGCCAAGCGCTCCAGCGAATCGGCCGATGTGGCCCAGAATTCCGTCGAAATCGCCAACCGCGGTGCCGATATGGTGCGCCAGACGATTACCGGCATGGACAGCATTCGCGATCAGATCCAGGAAACCTCGAAACGAATCAAGCGCCTGGGTGAATCCTCCCAGGAAATTGGTGACATCGTCGAGCTGATCAACGGCATTTCGGAACAGACCAACGTGCTCGCCCTCAACGCCGCTATTCAGGCCGCTTCGGCCGGTGGCGCAGGACGCGGATTCGCGGTCGTTGCCGACGAAGTCCAGCGACTGGCCGAGCGTGCAACCAATGCTACCCGCCGAATCGAAGCCCTGGTCCAGACCATTCAGGCCGATACGGCCGAAGCGGTCAACTCCATGGAACAGACCACCACCCAGGTGGTTTCGGGTGCCCGCCTGGCCGAAGATGCCGGTGAAGCACTGGAATCCATTGAAAAAGTCTCCAATGATCTGGCAGGACTGATTCAGAACATCTCGCGCCAGGCCCAGGACGAATCACGCAACGCCACCAAGATCGCCCAGCTGATGAACAGCATTCGTGACATTTCGGTCCAGACCACCGAAGGTACCGGCAAGACGGCCAAGTCGGTTGCCAACCTGGCCGAGCTGGTTCGCGATCTGCGCGACTCGGTATCCGACTTCACCCTGCCGGACGACGAAGCCTGAAACACCGTGGATTCCACTTATTTCAATCACGGCATGAAAGGCTTAGCGAGAGAGGTCAGTGACGCATGCGTTGCCATGAATACAACAAGCCAGCCGGACTGCTGACATGAGCAGCGCTCGCATCAGCAACCAGTCCCTGCAATGGACCCGTCCGCTGCTCGACGAACTGTTCGACGAAGTCCGTCAGGCCGTCGAACGCTTCGGCGATGAGGATATCGAGCGCCAGGAAGGCGACCTTGATCAGGCCATCGAAGCCTGTGCCAAGGTGGCAGGTTCGCTGGCGGTCATGGAGTTCAACAGCGGTCAATTGATTGCCGAGGCCATGGGACTGGCGCTGGAAGCGCTCAAGCGCGGCGACTCTCGCGACGAGTCGGATGCGATTGCCAAGGTACTCGAAGCCACTGCGATTCTTCCCGACTACCTGGACTATCTGGAGAGCACCCAGATTGATGCTCCGGTTGTCGTTTTGCCTACCATCAATGACCTGCGCTCGGTTGCTGGTCAGCAGCCGTTGGAGGAATCCGCCTTTTTCCGTCCCGATGTCGATCAGGCCGCCCTGCCCGACGCTGCCAATGACGCTGACGCTGCCGAGCTGAGAAGGGACTACCAGCACGCACTTCGCGGAATTCTGGTCAATCACCAGGATGCTGAAGCACTGGATACGCTGGCAGCGGTTGCTCTGAAAATGCGCGATGCGGGGAATCTTCCTGATGCCGTTCGCCGCACAGGCTGGGCCGCAGCCGCTGTCTGCGAAGCGATGAAATTCCATCAGATAGCCGGTGGCCCAAGCATTACCCGGCTGTTTGCCCGAACCGACGTCATGCTCAAGGAATGTGTCGACAATTCCGACGACGAGGTATTGCACGCCAAAGCCGATGACCTGACTCGTGGTTTCCTGTTCCAGATCGTACTGGCACGGGCCGAAACCCCCGAGGCGAAGGTGGTACACGAAGCGTTCGATCTGGACGCCAGTGCCCCGGACCAGCTGGCTCAAGCCAAGGTATTTCTGGCCGGCCGCAACCGGGCGCTGTTCGCCGCGGTTACCAAGGCGGCGCGCGAAGACCTGGCCAAGATCAAGGACGTTCTGGGTTCACAGCTTGAGCAGGACAGCAACACCGAAGTCCTGCATCAGCAAACCGCACTGCTTGAATCGGTGGGTGAGAGCCTGGCCATGCTCGGGCTGGAACACCTGGCCGCGCGGGTGAAGGCCCAGGCCGGAAAGCTATCCGATCTCGGCAACGATCCTGACGATCCCACCTTGCTGCTGGTGGCTCGCGAACTTCTGGTGGTTGAATCCCAGCTCGAAGAAAGTTTCGGTCTGGCCGCTGAACTGGGAGCGACCGAAGATGATGCGGGAGACGCCGAGTCCTCCCTGATGCCGCCTTCGGAGCGGCGACGTGTCGTCAAGCAGATGGTCAAGGAAGCGCTGGAAGACCTGGCTCATGCCAAGCATCTTCTTGACGCGGTCAACCGACAGAAAGCCGATGCCGACGCCGTTGGTGAGGCCCAGGCCATTCTGGCTCGCATCGCCGGTGCGCTGTACGTCGCCAATCTTGAACAGGCGGCCGAAATGCTCGACGCCGCGGCCGTTCTTGCCGTTGATCACCTGTCGGCCGATCCCGGGCAGAGCTCACCCGAAGCGCTGGAAGCTCTGGCCGAGACGCTGACCGTTACCGAATTCTATCTGGAAAGCCTGACCACGCTGGACGAGCGCGGTGAGCGCTATCTGCAGTCGGCCCGCGAGCGCCTGGAAAAATTGGGCTACCTCGGTGCGGAACCGGCGGCCGATACGGACGAAACCGCCAGTGAAACCGCGGCGGAAGCCGACCAATCGACCTCGACCGACGAACTGAGTGAGCTTTCCGACCTCGAAGCGCTCGATAGCGACGAGCTCAGCGCTGATGAACCGGCCGAGTCTGGCCAGGATATCGACATTGAGGACGAACTCAGCCTCGATGAGGACGAGCTGGAGTTCGACGAATTTGATGACGACGAAATCAGTGTCGAGGAATCCGCGTCGACCAGTGATGACGAGACGGCCACGACAACTGATGAAGCGGGCAACACGGAAGGCGAACAAGCATTCGAGCCAGGCGAAGTCGCTGGCAGCAGCGACGAGTTCGACAGCGCCTCGGCGTTCGATGATTTCGATATTGTCGAGATTTTTCTCGAAGAATTCGACCAGGAACTGGACTCGCTGCGCGAAATCGTGCCGCAGTGGCAGGACAACCCTTCGAATGAAGAGCACACCGTCACCATTCGGCGCGCGTTTCATTCACTGAAGGGTTCGGGACGGATGGCAGGAGCCACCGAGATCGGCGAGTTTGCCTGGAACCTCGAGAGCATGCTCAACCGGATTATCGAAGGGCAACTCCAGCCGACACCGGAAGTGACCGGACTGGTTGCCCAGGCGGTCGATGCCCTGCCCAGCATGCGCGCTCGCCTGAGTGGCGAGGGCGACCAGGCAATGGACGAGCAAAGTTGCGCAGCACTGGCCCACAAGGCTGGTCAGGCCGCTGATGGCAGGCTCGAGCCCGAGGAAACCCAACCCTCGAGCAGCGGAGCTCCGGAGCTCGAGGGTCTGGACCCGACCCTGGTCGATCTGATGATCAAGGAACTGTCCGAGAATCTCGAAACCCTGGAACGCTGGCTGAGCGACAGCAACGAGTCGGGCCACACGCCGGATATCGATGAAAGCATGGTGCGGGTGGTGCACACCATGAAAGGCACCATGCGTCTGGCTCCGATCGGCGATGAGGCCGAGACAGCACAGATCCTTGAGGCCTATCTCGAAGAGTTGTCACTGTGCAGCGCACCCCCGTCCGCTGAAGGTCTCAGCGTCATGAGTCGCTGCGCTGAACTGTTCCGCCATCGCCTTGAGCGGTTGTGCGGAGAATCGATAGACCAGTCGCAGTTTGATTCCGCCGAGCTGGCTGGCGAACTGCGCAGTCTGCACAACCAGGCCCACCGGGAGCGCACCGGCGAGCACGCACCGCATTCACTTCCGCCCAGTGACATGGAAACGCTGTCGGGAACCGAAGAGCCGGTCTTTTCTTCCGATGCTGACGCAGACAGCGACACCAGCGCGGATGATTTCGACTTCTTTGATGTCGATGATGAGGAAGTGGTCGCTGACGGGGAAGCGCCGGCTGAAAAAGCCGAAGGCGACGAAGCTGCCGAAAGCGATGAGGAATCCGAAGCAGAAAGCGCCGAGGCGATTGATGAAGATCAGGCCGACGACGCCGAGCAGGTCGCTGAAGAAGATCAGGCTGCCGAAGAAGATACCGCGTCCACACTCGATGACGAGGTCATGCCCGACGAGGCAGATGAGGACGAGGTAGAGGCCGATGCCGAGGCGGATGAAGACGAGCTAAAAGCCGGTGTCGAGTCGGCTGACGACGACGAGATGCTCGACGCTGAGCTCGATGATGAAGATTCCGGGATGGATTCCGGGATCGAACAGGACGAAGACGATCGGACCGCGGTGGACACTGATGTCCCGATCTCGACCTTCGTACCCGACCGTCCGGTGCCCGAGGAATCGCCGCCACCGGCCGAGGACGAGGTCGACGAAAACCTGATCGAGATTGACTACAATGAGGTCAACGAGGATCTGTTGGAAGCTTTCCTCGAGGAAGGCCAGGAATTGCTGGAGCATTCGGACGAGGTACTGCAGAAGTGGCGTGAGAATCCGGATGACAAGAGCCTGGTCACCGCCCTGCAGCGCGATCTGCACACCATCAAGGGAAGCTCGCGCATGGTCGGTCTCAATCCGATCGGCCAGGTTGCCCATGTCATGGAGGAATTGCTCGAAGGCATTGCCGCCGGCCTGAAAGACCCGACGGCCGATCGCATCGATGCCCTGGAATCCGGCTGCGACCACCTGCACCTGATGATCGACGCGGTCCTCGAGCGCAAACCCGTACCGATGCGTCCGGTCGAGGACCTGTTCGCTGATCAGGCCGACGAACTCGATGACGACGTCGCGCTGCCTGAACTGAGCACCGAACTGGACCAGGATCGGAGCGGCGACGATGAGACCCGGGTGGCACGTACCGAGAACCTGCGCGTGCCGTCTACCCTGATCGACGAACTGGTCAACTATGCTGGCGAGATCTCGATCTTCCGCTCCCGGCTGGAGCAGCAGATCAGCGTTTTCCGCAACAACGTCGGCGAAGTGGATGAAACCGTCATTCGTCTGCGTGATCAGCTACGCAAGCTCGAAATCGAAACGGAAGCCCAGATCCTGGCACGCTTCGAGCGCGAGCATGGACCGGCCGACGAAGCCTTCGATCCACTCGAACTGGATCGCTACTCCACCATTCAGCAGCTTTCGCGAGCCCTGGCCGAGTCGGTCAATGACCTGACCAGCCTGACCGGCATTCTTGACGATGCAACGCGTCAGTCCGAAACCTTGCTGATGCAGCAGTCTCGAGTCAATACCGAGCTGCAGGAAGGCCTGATGCAGGCGCGCATGGTGTCGTTCAACACCCTGCTGCCACGATTCCGCCGCGTCATCCGGAATGCATCGCGTGAAGTGGGCAAGAAAGCCCAGCTGCGGGTTGATCTGGCTGGTGAGGGCGAGCTAGACCGGAACGTGCTCGAACGCATTACTGCGCCGATGGAACACTTGCTCAGAAATGCGATCAGCCACGGAATCGAAGCGCCGGACCAACGGCGCAAGGCCGGCAAGCCGGAGACCGGAACGATCAGCATCGATGTCAGCCGCGAAGCGACCGAACTGGTCATGCAGATCAGCGATGATGGCGCTGGACTGAATATTGACGCCATCCGCAAGCGCGCAATCGAGCGCGGACTGATCGACAAATCGGCAACCCCCAATGACAACGAACTGACCCAGATGATCTTCCGCTCGGGCTTTTCGACAGCCGAGCAGGTCAGTGAACTGGCCGGTCGCGGTATCGGCATGGATGTGGTGGCCAACGAGGTTCGCCAGATCGGCGGCAGCGTCACCGCCCAGACCGAAGCCGGCAAGGGTGCCCGGTTCATCATCCGGATTCCGCTGTCACTGACCGTCATGCAGGCGATCATGGTGCGCGCATCGGATCGTCAATTCGCCATTCCGCTGCAGGCTGTTCGTGGTGTGACCCGCGTGCTGGCCGATGAATGGTTGCGCGAAATCGAAAGCACCGAGCCTGTCCAGGAATACGCGGGAGAGCAGTACCCGTTGCTCGAACTCGAACCGCAGCTGGATTTCGCACCGGAAGAAGTCAGCAGCGGCACATTGTCACTACTGATGGTCGAAGCCGGCCAGCAACGGGCCGCACTGCGAGTCAGTGAATTGCTCGGTCACCGGGAAATCGTGATCAAGCCGGTAGGTCCACAGATCAGCTCGATTCCGGGCATTCTCGGGGGCACCATCACCGGCGATGGCCAGGTCGTATCGATCCTGGATATCGGCCCACTGATCCGGCGCGCCTTTGCGCGCGACCTGCTGCCCGGTCGCGGCGACATTCTCGAAGCCGACCGGAGCCAGGAAGTCAAGCGCACCCCGCTGGTGATGGTGGTCGATGACTCGATCACGATGCGTCGCGTGACTTCGCGCGTACTCGAACATCGCGGCCTGGAAGTGGTTACCGCGCGCGATGGACTGGATGCGGTCGAGGCCATGTTTGATCGGGTGCCCGACCTGATCCTGCTGGATATCGAAATGCCGCGCATGGACGGCTACGAGCTGGCGACCCACGTTCGCAATGATCCGCGCCTCAAGGGCGTACCGATGATGATGATCACCTCACGAAGCGGCGAGAAGCACCGTCAGCGGGCGCGCGAAATCGGCGTGGACGACTACCTGCCCAAGCCCTATCAGGAAGCCGAGCTGGTTGAGCACGTCTTCGAACTGTTGAAAATGCAAGCGCCCGAAGGATAGGATCGATGGCCGAAACCGAGATTCGCAGTGTGATGGTGCCGTTGACCGGCACCCATATCCTGATTCCCAATGCCACGGTTGCCGAAGTTGTCGGCTATACCGATCCGGAGCCAATCCAGGACGCACCGGAATGGCTGCTTGGGACGTTTCTCTGGCGCGGCTGGCAAGTGCCCCTGATCAGCTACGCCGTGCTGACCGAAAGCGCCGAACGTGAACCGGCCACCGGCGGGCGCTTTTGCATCACCAAGACCCTGATCGACAACGAGCGCATGCCCTATATCGCCATCCTGGCGCAAGGTTTCCCGCGTTTGACGACCATCACCGAAGACAACCTGACCGAAGTGCCGTCCGAATCAAAACCGATCGCGGTGGCCGGCCGGGTCATCGTCGACAGCACCGAAGCCTACATCCCCGACCTCGACCGCCTCGGCCACCTGGTCGCCCACGCCGCCTTCGGCGCCCTCCCCCTGACCAGTTAGCTAAAGCTGGGAAGAGCGCGCCCAGGCAACATCGGCGTATCAAAAGTCAAAACCTTTTTGTCGCAAAGCAGCGAAGCAGCCAAGAAGCAAAGAAGAGCTAAGGCTTTTCTAACTTTGTTTCTTTGCTGCTTCGCTGCTTCGCGTCCAAAAGATTTTCTTGTCTTGAATCAGGATTTTAGGAGTTTTTCGAGGTAGTGGATGTTGGTGCCGCCTTCGATGAAGCCTGAATCGCGGATCAGGCGCTGGTGCAGCGGGATGTTGTTGACCACGCCGCGCAGTACCATTTCATCCAGTGCGACCCGCATACGTGCAATCGCGGCTTCGCGGGTTTCGCCGTGGGCGATCAGCTTGCCGATCATCGAGTCGTAATTCGGCGGAATCCGGTAGCCGTCGTAGATATGTGAATCAACCCGGATGCCCGGCCCGCCGGGCGCGTGGAATGCTTCGACCTGTCCCGGCTGCGGGATGAACTTGTCCGGGTCTTCGGCGTTGATGCGGCATTCGATCGCATGCCCGGTGATGATGATATCGGACTGGCGAAACGGCAGCGGTTCACCGGCAGCTGCCAGGATCTGGGCGCGAATCAGGTCCAGCCCGGTGACACACTCGGTGACCGGATGTTCGACCTGGATCCGGGTGTTCATTTCGATGAAATAGAACTCGCCATCTTCGAACAGAAATTCGAAGGTCCCTGCGCCAAGGTAGCCGATTCGTTGACAGGCATCGGTGCAGATCTTGCCAATCTTTTCCCGCTGCTCGGGCGTGATGCCCGGTGCCGGCGCCTCTTCGATGACCTTCTGGTGGCGACGCTGCATCGAGCAGTCACGCTCGCCCAGGTGGACTGCATTGCCGTGGCTGTCGGCCAGCACCTGGATCTCGATATGGCGCGGATTGGTCAGGTACTTTTCCATGTAGACGGTATCGTCACCAAACCCGGTACGGGCCTCCTGACGGGTCAGACTGATGGACTTGATCAGATCTTCAGCCTGCTCGACTACCCGCATCCCGCGGCCACCGCCGCCGGCCGCGGCCTTGATCAGCACCGGATAGCCAATATCACTGGCCAGGCGCGCCGAGCGCCGTTCATCATTGTCCAGCGGACCATTCGAGCCCGGTACACAGGGAACGCCGGCCTGGCGCATCGCATTGATCGCCGATACCTTGTCGCCCATCAGACGAATGGTTTCGGCACGTGGACCGATAAAGGTGAAACCGGATTCCTCGACCCGCTCGGCAAAATCGGCATTCTCGGCCAGAAATCCATAGCCGGGATGGACCGCCTCGGCATCGGTCACTTCCATCGCCGCGATGATACCGGGAATATTGAGGTAGCTCTGACCCGCGGCCGCCGGTCCGATACAGACCGACTCGTCCGCCATGCCGACGTGCTTGAGATTGCGGTCGACGGTGGAATGTACCGCCACGGTACGGATATTCATTGCCTGGCAGGCGCGCAGCACGCGCAGCGCGATTTCGCCGCGATTGGCAATCAGGACCTTCTTGAAAGGAGCCATGCGCCGATCAACCCTTCTTGATCACGAACAGCGGCTCATCGAACTCCACCGGTTGACCGTCCTCGACCAGGATCGCCACCACCTTGCCGCTGAACTCGGCCTCGATCTGGTTGAACATTTTCATCGCCTCGATCAGGCACAGGGTATCGCCGGTCGAAATGCTGCTGCCGACCTTGACGAAAGCCGGAGAATCCGGATTGGGCGCTGAATAGTAGGTTCCTACCATCGGCGAACGAACGACTTCGCCCTCGGGCAGCTGTTGTTCTGGTTCATCGGACGGATCCTTCAGCCGCGATTCGGACACCGGGGCCGGGGCTGGAACCTGGCCAGTCGGTGCCGGCAACTGGTAGGCCTGTGCCGGGGCCGGCTGAGGATGGGATCGAATCAGGCGGACCGATTCCTCACCCTCGTGAATCTCGATTTCGGCCAGCTCGGACTCTTCGAGCAATTCAATCAGTTTTTTTATTTTTCTCAGGTCCATCAATCCACTACCCCGTGGTATCGATCCGGTTGGCGACCGCTTGCAGGGCCAGCAGATAGGAATCCGCTCCGAAACCGCAGATCGTACCCACGGCCAGATCGGAAAAGAACGACTGCTGACGAAACGCCTCGCGACGGTCCGGATTGCTTAAATGAATTTCGATAAACGGCAGATTTACCGCGGAAAGTGCGTCCCGCAGGGCTACCGAAGTGTGCGTAAACGCGGCCGGATTGATCAGGATCCAGTCCGTACCGTCATCGGCCGAGCGCTGAATGCGCTCGACCAGTTCGTGTTCGGCATTCGACTGGAAAGTCGTCAGATCCAGGCCACAGCTTGCTGCAAAACGCGCCAGGCCGGCATTGATGGCCTCCAGCGTGTCCGAACCGTAAATGGCCGGCTCACGCCGACCCAGCAAATTCAGATTCGGTCCGTGAAGCACCAGAACGGCGGTCATGTCAGCAGCTGTTTCAAAAAAGAGCTGGCAGTGTGCCGCATCATGGCGGAAATGTCCACACGTTGGCAGACGTTTCCGAAACGATCAAAGAAGTTCGAGTGAGGCAGTCAGTTCCTCGTCGCTCACCTCACCGAGGTGTTGCCAGCGAATGACGCCGTCCTCATCGACCAACACGGTATACGGCAAGGCACCGGCCGCGTTGCCCCAGGCGCGCTGGGTTGCCAGCACATCCGAGGACCCGACCAGGATCGGGTAATCGATCCCGAGCGAGTCGACGAAGTCGCGAACCGGACCCGCATCATCGATGGCAATACCGACCACACTGAGTCGATCGGCATGGCGCTCACTGAATGCCTGCAGCAGCGGCATTTCCCGGCGACAGGGTGCACACCAGGTGGCCCAGAAATTGACCAGCAGCAGACGCCCGTCGAAATCGTCGGCACTGACCCATTGGCCGTCCAGCGCGGCGTGACGAAATGGGGGTCGTTGATCACCGACTGCCGCTCCTGTGACGCCAACCGGGGGCGGCTCATCACGGGTCAGCCAGGCCAGTGCCGCTCCCAGGCCAAGGCCAATGATCGCGACCAGCGAGTACAGAACCAGTCGTTTCATCCCGAGGCCCGATCCAGCAGCGCACTGAACTCGGCCGGCGGCAGAAAACCGAAGGTCCGCAAACCGGACAACTCCTCGCCAGCGCGGAAGAACAGGTAAGCCGGCGGACCAATCAGGCCGAAATGATTGAGGATGGCCTTGTGATCGTCGTTGTAGGCAGTCACATCCACCTTGATCAGGGTCATCCTGGCCATCCGTCGTGCCACCTCGGGATCCGGAAACGTGCGCCGTTCCATACGCACGCAGTCCACGCACCAGTCAGCGTAGAAATCCACGAATACCGCACCCGGCGCGGCTGCAATCGTCCGTTCCAGCTCGCTGAGAGTGCTCACCGACTGAAAGACGGGACGGTCGACGGCCGCCGACTCCTGACTCGCGCCTGCCCAGTGATTCAATGGTCGGGTCCAGTCGTTGCCGCCCGACAGCGCGCCGACCATCTGGATCACGCCTGAGATGAGCAGGATCACCCCCAGACTCTGCCACAGTTTCTGCCAACCCGATGACTCAGGCGACAACCGGGTCAAGGCACCCAGGTAAACGCCGCAGGCAATCAGCAGACTGCCCCACAGCAGCATGATTACGCCGCCCGGCAGTACCCGTTCCAGCATCCAGATCGCCAGCGCCAGCAGGCCGACACCGAAAACCGCCTTGACCGCGACCATCCAGCCGCCGGCACGCGGCAGCAGGCCACCGGCCGAGGTGCCCCAGACCATCAGCGGAATTCCCATGCCAATGGCCATCGCAAACAATGCGGCTCCACCCAGCACCGCGTCGCCGGTCTGGCCGATGTAAATCAGCGCCCCCATCAGCGCCGGGGCCACGCACGGCCCGACGACCAGCGCGGACAGTGCACCCATGATGGCTGCACCGATCAGGGTCCCGCCCTCGGCCCGATTGGACATCGCGTTCAGGCGGGTCTGGACCGATGCCGGCAGCTGCAGTTCATAGAAGCCGAACATTGCCAGCGACAGCACGACGAACAGCGCAGCAAACGCACTGAGCACCAGAGGATGTTGAAACAATGCCTGCAGGTTCTGGCCGAACAATCCGGCGACGACGCCGAACGCGGTATAGACCAGCGCCATGGCAAGCACGTAGACCAGCGACAGGCGAAACGCGCGTCCGGTGGACATCCGATCCCCTTCCCCGGCAATCAGACCGGACAGTATCGGTACCATCGGAAACACACACGGTGTAAATGCCAGCAGCACGCCAGCCACCAGGAACAACAGCAAGGCCAGCACCGGAGTCCCGCTCAACGCGGCAGCCAGACGATCCTGTTCGCTGACCGCAACAGTAGCAGTGTCACTGAGTGGTGCTGCCGCCTCCGCCACAACCGCGCGGTCGGCCTCGGGCAAGTCGACGCTCACGCTGCGGCTCATCGGCGGGTAACAGATACCATCGGTCAGGCAACCCTGGAAATCTGCGGTCAGCTCGATCTGGCGGGCCGGGCCGGCTGGCCGGGACAGGTAAACCGGGATTTCAACCTGGTCGTAGTAGACCCGGGTGTCGCCAAAATACTCGTCGTGGATCGCCACGGCCTCGGGGAGCAGCGCCTGTTCCACCCGAATCTCGGGGTCATCGGTATGGAACGCGATCGAATCGCGATAAAGGTAGTAGTCGGGTGCGGCCGTCATACGAATCAGCAGGGTGGCATCACCGGTCGCAATTGCTTCATGACGGAACGCCTCCTCTTCCGGCAATGCGCCCGCCGAACCCTCCAGCAGCCCGCCTGATGTCGAGGAACGGCCGAGCAAGGCATCAAGACCACTGCCGGATGCCGCTGCCGGGGAAATCACCGGCAGCTCGACGGTAACGCTCTGACGATGCGGCGGATAGCACACCCCCAGATCGGCGCATCCCTGGAATCGAACATCGATTGACGCCGGGCCACCATCGTGCGCATCTACCGGCAAGGTGATGACCAGGCGGTCACGGTAGGTTTCTGTCAGGCCGAAAAATTCATCCTCGGATTCCGTCCCGGGTGGAATCTCAGCCTCGCCAAGCTGCAGCCGACCGCTGGCCGGCTCGAACCGGAACGCGTGGCGGTAAAGGTAGTAGCCCGGCGCAACATCAAAGGTCAGTTCGATGGCATTGCCTGAGGCACTCGCCTCGAGCTCGAAGGCCTGCTCGACCGGCAGCAGATCATCCGGATTGATCTGGGCCATCGCCAGGCCGCTGGTCAGCACCATCCACAGGGCGGGCAAGAGTTTTTCGATTAAGCGCATGGTTTGTATCGTCACAGTGGTTCGGGGTTGAGCCAGTCCCTGGCCCAGCGGAAATAGGCGTCCAGTCCATCAGTGACCGGCAGGACCAGCATTTCGGGAACATCATAGGGATGATGGTCGGCGAACGCCATTTTGAGCGCATCCAGCCGCTCCCGGCAGGTCTTGATCATCAGTGGCACCTCGGTTTCGGTGTTGACCCGGCCTTCCCAGGGATAGATGCTCAGGACATCTGCGCCAACACTGACGCAGGCCGCCAGACGCTGTTCGACCAGCAATCCGGCCAGCTGTTCCGCATTCGCCCTCGATTCACAGGTGGTCAGAACGACCAGCAGTTTTTCCGTCATCCAGATACCCGACCAGACCCGGCTTGGCGGATCTTTATTGCAAAAATTCGCCCCCCAGAGTAGCCGATTGCCGTGATGCGTGGGCAACGCTCTTGAAATGCCGCCCCGCGGGCTCCATTTGGCTCCTCGTATCGGCAGACTTGTTGGCTTGAACTGAATTTCCGGCTTGCAGGCTGCCCGAGCAGAAGTTGCCGGGGTCGAGCGGCATGCCGCGACGACCGGCTTGATATGTGACTTTTGATTATTTCAACAACCTTTGAATAAGGGAGATTTATCCAATGAAACTGCGTCCCTTGCATGATCGCGTGATCGTCAAACGCGTCGAAGAAGAGCGCAAGACCCCGGGTGGCATCGTCATTCCCGACTCCGCCACCGAAAAGCCGATTCGCGGCGAAGTTCTGGCCGTCGGTAACGGCAAGATTCTGGACAATGGCGAGCAGCGTGCGCTGGACCTGAAGGTCGGCGATACCGTGCTGTTTGGCAAGTACTCCGGCACCGAAGTCAAGGTGGACGGCGACGAACTGCTGGTGATGCGCGAAGACGACATCATGGCCGTCATCGAGTCCTGAACAGCCATCCCGTCATTCCATTCGACGCATTGAACGAAGAGGATTATTAGTAATGAGTGCCAAAGAAGTCCGTTTTTCCGAAGACGCCCGTAACCGCATTTTGAAGGGCGTTGACGTCCTGGCTCGTGCGGTCAGCGTCACCCTCGGCCCCAAGGGCCGCAACGTCGTGCTCGAAAAGAGCTTCGGCGCCCCGACCGTCACCAAGGACGGTGTTTCTGTCGCCAAGGAAATCGAGCTGGAAGACAAGTTCGAGAACATGGGCGCCCAGATGGTCAAGGAAGTCGCTTCCCAGACTTCCGATGCTGCCGGTGACGGCACCACGACCGCCACGGTGCTGGCCCATGCCATGCTGCGCGAAGGCCTGAAATCGGTCGCCGCCGGCATGAACCCGATGGATCTCAAGCGCGGTATTGACAAGGCGGTCAAGGCTGCTGTGGCCGAGCTGAAGAAGCTGTCCACACCGTGCACCGACGACAAGGCGATTGCCCAGGTCGGTACGATCTCGGCCAACTCCGATGAAGAAGTCGGCAAGATCATTGCCGAAGCCATGACCAAGGTCGGCAAGGAAGGCGTGATCACGGTCGAGGAAGGCCAGTCACTGGAAAACGAGCTGGATGTCGTCGAAGGCATGCAGTTCGACCGCGGCTACCTGTCGCCGTACTTCGTGACCGACCAGCAGACCATGCAGGTCGAGCTGGAAAATCCGTACATCCTGCTGCACGACAAGAAGATCTCCAACGTGCGCGACATGCTGCCGATCCTGGAAGGCGTGGCCAAGTCCGGTCGCAGCCTTCTGATCGTGGCCGAAGATATCGAAGGCGAAGCGCTGGCCACCCTGGTGGTCAACAACCTGCGCGGTATCGTCAAGGTCGCAGCCGTCAAGGCGCCGGGCTTCGGCGATCGTCGCAAGGCGATGCTGGAAGACATGGCCATCCTGACCGGCGGCCAGGTCATTTCCGAAGAAGTGGGCCTGAGCCTGGAAAAGGCAGACATCGACTCGCTCGGTTCGGCCAAGAAGATCCAGATCACCAAGGAAAACACCACCATCATTGATGGCGCCGGTGACACCAAGGCGATCGAAGGCCGGGTCGGCCAGATCCGTGCCCAGATCGAGGATGCCAGTTCCGACTACGATCGTGAAAAGCTGCAGGAACGCGTGGCCAAGCTGGCCGGCGGTGTTGCCGTGATCAAGGTTGGCGCTGCCACCGAGTTCGAAATGAAGGAAAAGAAGGCCCGCGTCGAAGATGCGCTGCATGCAACCCGTGCCGCCGTCGAAGAAGGCGTGGTCCCGGGTGGTGGTACTGCCCTGGTTCGCGCCCTCAACGCGATTCGCGATCTGAAAGGTGACAACGAAGAACAGAACGTTGGCATCAAGATCGCGATGCGCTCGATGGAAGAGCCGCTGCGCAAGATCGTCGCCAATGCCGGCGGCGAGCCGTCAGTGGTTCTGGCCAAGGTCTCGGAAGGCAAGGGTAACTTCGGTTACAACGCTGCCACCGGTGAGTTTGTCGACATGATCGAAGCCGGTATCCTGGATCCGACCAAGGTGACGCGTACTGCGCTGCAGAACGCTTCTTCCATCGCTGGTCTGATGATCACCACCGAAGCAGCGATCGCTGAAATCCCGCAAAAGGATGAAGGCGGCGGCGCCCCGGACATGGGCGGCATGGGAGGTATGGGAGGCATGGGCGGCATGATGTAAGTAGCCCTGCTTGCCGGCCTTGATTGGCCACCTTGTACGAAAAGAGAAACCCCGGCCCTGGTCGGGGTTTTTCTTTGGGAGGGGAAGGGGAAGGGGAAGGGGAAGGGGAAGGGGAAGGGGAAAAGGGAAAAGGGAAAAGGGAAAAGAGAAAAGGGGAAAGGGGGAAGGGGGAAGGAGAGAAGGAGAGAAGGAGAGAAGGAGAGAAGGAGAGAAGGAGCGGAAAAGGGGTTTGACCACAATTCGCGTTGAGTCGGCTAAGCTGGGGGACCTTTCAGTAGAACCGCCGGGAAAGTGTAGTAAGCAGATGAGTTCGAGCCGCGAATTTGCCGAGCCGCCATGGACCACGAATCATCGTGGTGAGCCGCGCCAGGTGGGTGTGGAGATGGAGATGGCGGGGGTGCGGCCGGAGGATGTGGCCAAGGCGGTTACCGACGTGCTGGGTGGACGCGTGGAGCGTGAGAGTGCGTTCTATACCCGGGTCGTGGACACCGAGTTGGGTGAGTTCGGTATCGAGCTCGATGCCGATGTGTTGCGTAACCGCGGTTACCAGGAACACCTCGCCGAACTGGGGATCGATATCGGCCAAGGCAATGCACGCGAGCAGCTCGAATCCGTGCTGTCACGGATTGCCGGGCTGGTCGTTCCGCTGGAACTGGTTGGGCCGCCGGTGGCCTGGACTGAGCTGGGGCAGCTCGACAAGATTCGACGCAAATTGCATCAGGCCGGCGCGCGCGGGACCGGGTCATCGGCGTTTTATGCTTTCGGTTTGCAGCTCAATATCGACATTCCGGACCGCAAAGTCGAAACACTACTCGCCCTGCTGCAGGCCTTTCTGCTCAGGTACGACTGGCTGAACGACCGCAGCGAAGTCGACCTGGCGCGGCGTATCTCGCCCTATGTTCAGCCGTATCCCGAAGACTATGTCGTCCATGTTCTGGACCCGGACTATCAGCCGGACCTGGACGCCTTGATCGATGATTTTCTGCACTTCACGCCGACTCGCAACCGGCCACTGGATATGTTGCCGCTGTTTGCCTGGCTGGACGAAGACAAGGTGATGCAGGCACCGGTCGAGAAGGACCTGATCAAGGCGCGGCCAGCCCTGCACTACCGTCTGCCCAACTGCCTGATCGACGAGCCGGACTGGTCGCTGTCCGTGCCCTGGAATGACTGGATCGAGGTCGAGCGCCTCGCTGCCGATAGCGATGCCCTGGCCAGCGCCCGGCTCGATCGCCAGGACAACGCACGCCCGGTTCGTCATCTGCTGTCGCGCTTCTGGCGAAAGCTGCGTTCATGACCTCACGACCCGTCATTGGCGTCACCGGGCCCGACAAGGGCGGACTGGCTGCCTGGTTATTCACCGCACGAGCCGTCCGTCGAGCCGGCGGCAAACCGGTTCGAATTCAACCGAAACGACCTCGTGACATCGAAGGTCTTGAGGGCCTGATCATTGGCGGCGGAGCCGATGTCAGTCCGACCCTGTACGGTCAGCGGCCATTGCCTCCACTCGAGGAATTCAAGGATCACGGTCTGCTGGGGTGGCGCCGACTGATCGGCCTGGTTCTGTTTCCGATCCTGTTTGTGATCCGCCGACTGCTGGTGACCAGGACCAGCGGACTGAACCCGGCCCGCGACGAGCTGGAAAAACAGCTTATCGCCGAGGCATTGGAACGGAAACTGCCGATGCTCGGCATCTGCCGCGGAATGCAGTTGATCAACGTCGTCACCGGCGGCAGCCTGCACCAGGATATCAAGGGTTTTTACGAGGAGCATCCCGCCATTCGCTCGGTCCTGCCGCGCAAGCGAATCGATATCGAGCCCGACTCCTGCCTCGCAGGTGCCCTGGGTCGCACCGAGGCCCGGGTCAATGCCCTGCACTCCCAGGCCATCGACCGACTGGGCGAAGGAATGCAGGTATCGGCACGCGAGCCCAACGGTGTCATCCAGGCTATCGAGCATTGCGCGCGACAGTTTCTGATCGGCGTCCAGTGGCACCCGGAGTATCTCCCCCAGCGCGCCGAGCAGCGCGCCCTGTTTCGTGAACTGGTTACCGCAAGCGCGAAATCATGAAACGTCCCATTTCCATTGATCCAGATGAACTGGCCGGCCTCAGCCGCTTTGTCGACGAGGCCTGGCGCCGCTTTCCTGATGCTTCCGGGCGGCCGGATGCGGTCGAACCGCCCGATCAGAGTGCCCTGGAAGTTGATGCCGAACTGGCCTTGAGGCGTTATCGCCAGCTGACTTCGGTCCACATTCTGTGGCAGGACCTCAGCGGCAAGGCATCGATCGGGGAAACCGGCCAGGCATTGTCGCAACTGGCCCGACACTGCCTGGAGCTGGCGCTCGGTGCCGCCGAACGGCGGGTAGAGACTGACCACGGTCGCTTGCTGGATGCTGCCGATCGGCCGATCCATCTGACCATTCTGGGCCTTGGCAAACTCGGGGGAGATGAGCTCAATTTCAATTCCGATGTTGACCTGGTGTTTGCCTATCAGGGAAGCGGTCAGAGCGACGGACGACGGCGGCTGGATGCGGCCGCGTACCTGAAGAAAGTCGCCCTGGAGCTGATTCGACTGCTGGATACCGTCACTGCCCAGGGCCGGGTGTGGATCGTCGATACCCGGTTGCGTCCATTTGGCGATTCCGGGGCTTTGGTCTGGTCGGTCGGAGCAATGGAGCAGTACTTCGTCAATGAAGGCCGGACCTGGGAGCGTTATGCCTGGCTCAAGGCCGGTCCCGTGGCCGGCGACCCACAGGCCAGCCAGACACTGCTGGATTCGCTGGAACCGTTCGTGTTCCGGCGCTACCTGGACTACGGCATCTTCGACAGCCTGCGTGAGTTGCACCAGCAGATCGATGCCAACAGCCGGGCCCGCTCCCGGAAAGATGATATCAAGCGCGGCGCCGGTGGCATTCGCGAGCTCGAATTTCTCGTTCAGAGTCAGCAAATCCTGCGTGGCGGCCGCGACCGGCAGCTGCGCGCACGCGGCTTCCTGCCGGCCCTGAATGCCTGTGCCGAGCTGGGGCTGATGGCCGGCAACCAGGCCGAGCGACTCAGAGAGGCCTACCAGTTCCTGCGCATCCTGGAAAACCGGCTTCAGGCCATGACCGGACGCCAGGGTCATCACCTGCCCGAACAGGACGCCGACCGGGAGCGGCTTGCCCGTCTGATGGGCAACGGCGACTGGAAGGAGCTTTCCGAGGAGATCGGTCGCAATCGCCAGACTGTTCGCGAGCAATTCAGCCGCAGTTTCAGCGAACCCGAGCCCCGCACCGCCAGCACGCCGGGCTTGTGGCCACCTGACGAGCAGCTCGCACACCGCTTGAGCAAAGCAGGCTTCGCCCGGCCAGAGCCGGTCAGTGAGTGGCTGAACGCCTTGTTCCAACGCACCGTCAACCGGGCCTTGAGCGCCGAGGGACGACGTCGGCTGGAGCGCCTGATGCCGCTGCTGCTGGCCGAAGTCATCCAGCATGACGTGCCCGAAACCGGCCTGGAGGACTTGCTGCGTCTGATCGACCAGATCAGCCGACGGTCAGCCTACCTGGCCCTGCTCTATGAACGTCCGGCCACGCTGGAGCGACTGGTACGGGTATTTCGCAGCAGCGCCAAACTGGCCGAATGGATCGTCGCTTCGCCACAGCTGCTCGATGACCTGCTCAATCCGATTCATGGTTTCGACCTGCCCGGGCTGCCAGCCATCGATGCCGATGATCCGGAAACCGGATTGAATGCGCTGGGTCGCTGGCGTCAGGCCGGCTTCCTGCGTACGGCCCTGGCCGAACTGGATGATCGACTGAGCGCTATTCAGGCTGCCGAGCAACTGACGTCGGTCGCTGAAGCCATCATCGAGCAGGTATTGGCGCTGGTCAGCGAGAACGAGCCCGATCTGGCAGTGATCGGCTATGGCAACCTCGGTGCGGGGTTGCTGCATTTCGAATCGGACCTGGACCTGGTCTTTCTGCACGGCGACGGACCGGCCCCGCTGCGCAGCGCGCAGCGGCTGATCAGCTTCATGCAAATGCTTCTGCCTGGCGGACGCCTGTTCGAAATCGATACCCGCCTGCGTCCGAACGGCCGCTCCGGTCTGCTGGTCTCAGGTCTGGACAGCTTTGCCGAGTATCAGCACAACAAGGCCTGGACCTGGGAGCACCAGGCCCTGATCCGGGCCCGCTGGGTTGCCGGAAATCCTGATCTGAAGCGCGGCTTTGAGCAAACCCGGGCTGATGTGCTGCGGCGAAAGCGGGATCCCGATCAAACGCGCAAGGATCTGGCCGATATGCGCCAGCGCCAGAAGACCGATCGACGCGAAAACCCGGTCAAGAGTCGCCTGACCGATCTGCAATTCATCGCCGAACTGGGTGTATTGAACCAGGCAAACCAGGATCCGGAGCTGCTTATCTCACGTCAGCCACATGAACAGTTCCGGCGCCTTGCGGCCAATGGCTGGATCAACCACGCTGGAGCCGAACGAATTATCGCGGCCTGGCATCAACTGCTGGGTTTGCGCCACCAGAACTGGCTGGTACGCGAGCCGGACAACATGCTGCCCGACGATCTCAATCAAACGGTGAAAGATGCCTGGCAGTCAGCCTTTGGTCACTCGTCAGTGTGATCCTTGTAGGCTTCAGCATCCATCAGACTCTCCAGCTCTTCCGGATCATCCAGCCGCACGCTGAATAGCCAGCCGTCACCGTAGGGATCGGTATTGACTGTTTCCGGACTGTCGGTGAGCATGTCGTTGATGGCGACGATTTCGCCCGAAACGGGACAGTAGATGTCCGAAGCCGCCTTGACCGACTCAACCACTGCACAGGCATCACCCTGGGCGAATGTCGCACCTTCCTCGGGCAATTCGACAAACACCAGATCACCCAGTTGCTCCTGAGCATGATCGGAAATACCGATCCGGACCACGCCTTCCTCTTCCTGGCTGACCCATTCATGACTTTCCGCGTAACGCAGGTCCGAAGGTATCTCGCTCATGTTTGCTTTCCTGATGAAATTCGACGCAGATTCTAGCAACAATGCCGCACTTTCGGGTCAAATCCGTAGCTTGCCGCGAAGAATATCGAAAAACATTCCCCGGCCGGATTCAGCTACGCGGCTGCACGCAATACTGCCGTCGCAGGCGCAGATTCAGCCAATGACCGGTAATCAGCAACAGACCGCCCAACGAGATTGTCAGGGCAGTTGCCAGCGGGCTGAGCCATTCGTGACCGAACAGGGTTGCCGCCGCCACGATGGCCAGCCCGGTCAACCCTGGAACCAGCATGGACCGGTTTCGATGGCTGCGATAGCCAAGCGCAAATGCGATCAGGCTGATCGGCAGAATCAGGGTCAGCAACAGAAGATGAAACACTTCTTCGCCGAAGAATCCCAGCGAGGTCAGCGGAGAAACGACCACCAGCACGGGAAGCATCAGGCACTGCACCAGGCACACTATCGACACGCAAATGCCGGCCCGGTCCAGAGTGGACCCGGTGACGACTTCGGTGTTGGACTTGAGGACAGCGGACATGGCGGTTTTCGTGCGATTGAATGCGTATGATATAACATTAAGGTGAAAGGCTCAAGGAATGGAGAGGGGGAAAGGGGAAAGGGGAAAAGGGAAAAGGGAAAAGGGGAAAGGGGAGAAGGGGAGAAGGGGAGAAGGGGAGAAGGGGAGAGGGGGAGAAGGGGAGAAGGGGAGAAGGGGAGAGGGGGAGAAGGGGAGAAGGGGAGAGGGGAGAGGGAGAGAAGGGGCGCGATATTGATGGGTACGTTTGAGCAATGGTCGGGATGGTGGCATTTTGAGTGAAACGGCTGAGGTGATTCGATCGGCTCGGGTTGAGTTTGCGGGGGATACGCCGCGTTCGCTCGAGTTTGATGACAACTACTTCATGGCCGGCCGCGGTATTGAAGAAAGCCAGGCGGTGTTTGTCGAGGCCAATCACTTGCCGGAGCGCTTTGGGGCATTGCGCAGCGGTGAGCTTTTCGTGGTTGGCGAGACCGGTTTTGGTACCGGGTTGAACGTGCTGCTGGCCGCTGAGTGCTTCAGTCGCTGTGCGCCAACCGGAGCCCGGCTGCAGATCCTCTCCGCCGAGAAACTTCCGCTTACGCTGGCCGACTTGAAGCAGGCGCTGTCTCACTGGCCGTCGCTGGCCGCCTGGGCCAGACGACTGATCAATGACTACCCGCCGCCGGTACCCGGCTACCATCGCATTCGTCTGGGCGACACCATCGATCTGATCCTGATGTACGGGGACGCCGCCGAATTGTGGTGCCAGTTGCGCGCCACGGTCGATGCATGGTTTCTGGACGGGTTTGCTCCGGCGCGCAACCGGGAGATGTGGTCACCCGAACTTTTTCGGGCGCTTGCCGAACGGTCGCGGCCCGGGACCACTCTGGCAACGTTTACCGCGGCGAGTGAGGTTCGTCGCGGACTGTCCGACGCGGGTTTTGATGTTTCAAGAGTCGCCGGATTCGGCAACAAGCGTCATCGACTGACCGGACGTTTACCTGGGACCTGGGCTGCCAGGTCGCTGCGCAACGGCCGGGCCATCATTGCCGGTGCCGGGCTGGCCGGGGCAACCACGGCCCGAGCTCTGGCCGAACTCGGTTGGCAGGTTACCGTGGTCGATAAAACCGGACCTGCCAGCGGGGCCTCCGGCAATCTCGCCGGTGTCGTCTACGCCACCCCGAGCGCCCATCTCACGCCCCAGAACCGTTTTTACCAGTCATCCCTGATCCGCTCCCTGAGCTGGTTGCGGCGCCTGGATTTTCCCGCCGAGCCCGACGACGGTCGTCTGAATGACGTGATTCTGGCACCGGCCAGTCAGCATCAGAAAGAAAAGCTGAACCTGGCCGTTGACAGCAGAGCCTGGCCACCCGAATTGTTGACGCGTCGCGATGACGGCTCGTTCTGTTTGCGCGGGGCCGGCTACCTGCGACCGGCAGCCTGGTGCCGCCGGCTGCTGGATCATCCGTCAATCGATTTTCGGCAACTCGAAGTCCGGTCATTCGCTCCCGGAGCCGAGATTCAAACCATCGACGGCAAGACCCTGGCCGCCGACGCTCTGATTTTGTGCCTGGCCGAACGGACTGCCCGACTGCCCGGGCTGGAATGGTTGTTCATCAAGCGAATCCGGGGACAGGTCAGTTATTGCGCAGCCACGGCCCAGAGCCGGGACTGGCATCAGGCGATCTGTCACGCCGGCTACCTGACCCCGGCACTGGATGACCGCCACTGTGTCGGTGCCACGTTTGATCTGCATCGCCTTGATCACGGCATTGATCCATCCGATGATCTGGCCAATCTCGAGCAGTTGAAGTCCGAAATGCCCGAACGCTGGCACGAGCTGGGTGGGGACAGGATCGAGGTCGTTGATCGACGGGCAGCCATCCGCTGCCAGAGTCCGGATTTCCTGCCGCAGACCGGCCCCCTGCCCGATCCGCATCAGATTCCCCACCGGGCCATCCCCGGCGTATATCTGAATATCGCTCACGGCTCACGCGGCCTCACTCACACGCCATTGTGCGCCGAACACCTGGCCGCCGAACTGACCGGCCTGGCCCCTCCCACGGAACCAGCCATCACCGATGCCCTGGCACCGGAACGTTTCATCCTCCGCCAACGCCGGCGCGATCCACACTGGCAACCTTAGGTATGATCTCTCAGCGGGTTGTTCACACTGGCAGCTGGGCATTTTGTGGCCGGCGGCGAGTGGTGCTGTCGGGAGGGGCGGGCTGGCCGGGGCGCGGAAGCAGCTTCTGAGGCAACAGCATTTTTCAGACACCACGAAATTTTCAGGAAATCTGGAAATTCGGCAATCTTCACCGCTGCCTATTCGTTAGCACCTGGCTCAACCAAACCGGCCGACTCATCAGAGCCGATCGTCCCGGCCAGCCCGAACCGCCCGGCAGTACCCGATACCCGATGCCCTCTACATCTCGAACTCCACAGGGTTGAACGTTTTTAACATTGGTGTGGACAACGTACAGAGATCGCACACCTAGACGATCGATTTGGTGGAAACCGGTATACTGGATTTTCACTTGCAGTGGAGTCGATCCATGACTGAACAATCACGTCGCGAACAGTTTATCGAGACCATCAAGAATAAGCTGGACGAACTCAACGAGGATATTGACCGGCTGGAAGCGAAGGCCAAAGATGCCAGCGGCAAGGCTGAAAAGAAGTACGAGGAGCAGCTGAAAGACGTGCGCGAAAAGCGTACCGAACTGAAGCACAAACTCACCGAGGTTCGTGCTTCCAGCGAGGCCCAGTTCGAAAAACTCAAACTCGAAGCCGAGCACGCCTGGAAAGCACTCCAGAACTCGTTCAATTACTTCAAATCACATTTCTAACAGGGTATCCCGTTGCCTTTTCCATTCGATCGTCCGCGCCGTCTTCGAGCCCACGACTTTTCGCGCCGACTGGTGCGTGAAAATCGGCTGTCGTCCGATGACCTGATTTATCCGGTTTTCGTGCTTGATGCGGCAGACCGGCGCGAGTCGATTGCCTCGATGCCCGGTATCGATCGAGTGGGTCGCAATGCACTTTTCGAAGTCGCCGAGACCTGCCTGGAACTCGGTATTCCGGCGATCGCGCTGTTTCCGGTCGTACCGGCCGAGCGCAAGAGTGACGGTGCCGATGAGGCCTGGTGCGAGGATGGCCTGGTCCAGACTACTGTCAGGGCGCTCAAGGAGCGCTTCCCCGAACTGGGTGTCATCACCGACGTCGCGCTCGATCCCTACACCAGTCATGGCCTGGACGGACTGACCGACGACAGCGGCTACGTTCTCAATGATGAAACCGTCGAAGCACTGGTCCAGCAAGCGCTGAGCCATGCGCGGGCCGGCGCCGATATCGTCGCGCCATCAGACATGATGGACGGTCGCATCGGAGCTATTCGCGAGGCACTGGAAGCCGGCGAATTCAGGAATACACTGATTCTGAGTTATGCGGCCAAGTACGCCTCCGGTTTTTACGGACCTTTCCGCGATGCGGTTGGCTCGGCGGCCAGTCTCGGCAAATCAGGCAAGGAAAGCTTCCAGATGGATCCGGCCAATTCCGATGAAGCTCTGCGTGAGGTCGAGCTGGACCTGGAAGAAGGCGCCGATCTGGTCATGGTCAAGCCCGCGATGCCGTATCTGGATATCATTCGCCGGGTCAAGGAAACCTTTGAAGTGCCCACGCTGGCCTACCAGGTCTCCGGCGAGTACGCGATGCTCAAGGCCGCCGCAGCCAACGGCTGGCTGGACGGCGACAAGGTCATGATGGAAGCGTTGTTGGCGATCAAGCGCGCCGGTGCCGATGCCATCCTGACCTACGCCGCCATCGATATCGCCCGCCAGCTCCGCCGCTAGAATCGTCCCCATGACAACAGCATCGCCCACATGACAGCAGCCCTGAAGCTGGCGGTCTTCGGTGACCCGGTCGAGCACAGTCTTTCTCCCGGCATCCATGCCGAATTCGGTCGCCAGCTCGGCATTTCCCTTGACTATCGACGCATTCGATCGAGCATTGACGAATTGCCCGAGAGGCTGCGTGAGTTCGCCGCCAACGGCGGCTCAGGTGCCAATCTGACCCTGCCCTTGAAAAACGCGGGCATCCGGGTTTGCCAACGAATCGATCCGGCAGCCAGGCAGGCGCGCGCGGTCAATACCCTCAAGCGCTGCAACGAGGGCTGGTCCGGTCACAATACCGATGGTCCCGGTCTGCTGGCCGATCTTGATCGGCTGGGTCTTGCAGTTGAACAGCGTCGAGTACTGATTGTTGGTGCCGGCGGTGCCACGGCCGGATTGCTTGGACCATTACTGGATCGCCAGCCGATCGAGATTCTGCTGCTCAATCGAACGGTCGAGCGCGCAGTGGAACTGGCCGAACGCTTCGCCCATCGTGGCCCCATTCGTGCCGCAGGTCTGGACGACGAGGGTGAGGCCGAAGACTTCGATTTGCTGCTCCAGGCGACCAGCATCGGTCACCAGGGCCAGTTGCCCCCCATTCGACTCAAATGGCTCGCTCGCCAGGCGACGGTCTACGATCTCAACTACGGACCCGCCCATCAACCCCTGGCCATTTGGGCGAAAGCCCATGACCTGCCCTGCCACGATGGCCTGGGCATGCTCGTCGGCCAGGCCGCCCTGGCCTTTGCAATCTGGACCGGGCAGAAACCCGATATTGGAAAAGCCCTGGAAGCTCTTTCGTCCTTACCTTAAAGCGCCGTTTTGGCCCGGCTTCCGGAGAACGCGTCCACACGGTCCTTCAACATGGCCTTCCGGAGATGGCTTCAGCATGGTCCCGTCGGGGGTGTCACCCCGACCTACGCTTCGATCAGTGTCCCGCCAGACTGCGAACCAATTGCGAGTTAGCTGACGACGGTGACGGGGGTGTGGGTGTGGCGCAGGACTTTGTCGGAGACGCTGCCCAGCAGTAGCGCTCCCATCGCGGTCTGGCCGCGGCGTCCCATGACCATCAGCAGATCGGGAGCATCATCCAGGTATGCGATGATTTCCTCGGCGACATTGCCGATTCGGGCTTCTTCTTCGATCGTCAGACTGCTGTCGCTCATCTGCTCACGAACCTCGGCAAACGTCTTCGCGGCGGAGCGATCGCGGGTGCTTTCAATCTCCTCGGCACTCATGCCCAGGGCGCCGGCGATCTCGTTGCTCATCAGTGGAAAGACATGCAGCATCACCATCGGAACGTTCATGCTGCCGGCCAGGCGTGCCGCCACCCTCGCTGCGCGAATGGAGGCGTCTGAACCGTCGACCGCGACAACTACCTTGCGAAATTCCGTCATCTGACTTCACTCCCGTTTGACTGCGCCAAGTCTGCCATATTCCAGAACCGCTCGTTCAGCCGCAACTCACCGACTCCAGCCGCCGCTCGTCGCCGTCAATGATCAGAGCGGTCAGCGAACCTCCCCAGACACAGCCGGTGTCCAGTCCTGTCACCCGGTCATTCTGAAACAGGCCGAGCATCGACCAGTGGCCGAACACCAGCGTCCAGTCCGCCCAGCCCGGATGGAGAAAATCGAACCAGGGTCGAAACCCTTTCGGCACGTTCTCCATGTCGCCCTTGGAGCTGAAGTCGAGGCGGCCCTTACGATCGCAGAACCGCATCCGGGTCATCACGTTGGTGATGCAGCGCAGGCGCGCTTGCGACGGTTGGTGGGGCTTCCAGCGCCGTGGTCTGTCGCCGTACATATGGGTAAAGAATCGCTCGGCGTTGCGACGGATTGCCTGCTCGACTTCCTGGGCATGCTGTTGGGCCGCTGCCGGATCCCAGCGCGGATCGATTCCGGCATGGACCAGGGCCAGCCGGCGTTTGTCGCTTTTCCAGAATAGCGGTTGCGCGGCAAGCCAGCTCAGCAGTTTCTGCGAATCCGGCGAGGCCAGGATCGCTTCGAACTCCCGATTGTGCTTGCGCACCCGCGGATAATGATGCGCGTAGGCCAGCAAATGGAGGTCGTGATTGCCCAGCACCGACATCGCCGATGTCCCCAGCGAATGAACGAACTTCAGGGTTTCAAGTGACTCGCCACCCCGATTGACCAGATCACCGGCAAAGCGCAGGCGATCGGACGTCGGGTCGAAGTTGAGCTTTTCCAGCAATCGTTGCAGCGCTGTGGCACAGCCCTGAACGTCGCCGATCATTATCTGGCGCTTCATGGGCAGGGATTGTAACTGCTGGATCGGATTTTGAATCGGTCAGTGACGCGTCAACGGTCGAATACCGACCACGACGTCGCTCATTTCCGGGACTTTTTCGATCAACAGACGCTGCACCATGACCGCAATGGCATCCGCTTCGGCCAGGCTCAGATCGGCATCGAGCAGGATCTGGACATCCATGAACGCCTGGCCGCCCATCTGGCGTGTGCGCAAACGACGATAGCCCTTGACACCGTTGACCGATGTAATCAATTCATCGAGTTCATCCAGCCGGTCCTGACCCAGACCGGTATCCACCAACTCGGCCACCGACGATGCGATGAACTGCCAACCCATCCAGCCAACCATGAAGGCAACGATAATCGCCGCGACCGCATCCAGCCAGACCAGTCCGATCATGGACCCGATCACCCCGGCGATCACGACAATCGACGACAGCGCATCGGATCGGTGATGCCAGGCGTTGGCCTGAATAAGCCCCGAATTGGTGTCGCGCCCTACCCGAATGGTGTATTGAAACAGGATTTCGTTGATCAGCACGGATGCGGCCGCCGCGCTCAGCGCAAGCCATCCGGGGATCAACAATCGATCCGGGTCACTGAGGCGAAATACCGAATCCAGCGCAAAACCCGCCGCTACCACGATCAGCATAAATCCGATAATGGCCGTTGCGGCGGTTTCGATTCTGGCATGCCCGTAGGGATGATTGTGATCGGCTGAAATCGAACCCCAGCGGGCCGCGATCAGCACCAGTGCATCGCTGGCCAGATCGGACACCGAATGCATGCCGTCGGCAACCAGTGCCTGGGACTGGCCCGTGATTCCTGCCCAGATCTTGCCAATCGACAGGACAAGATTGGCGACCAGCCCCACCAGGGTGACCTTGCGCTTGGCGGCCCAGTGATTGACTTCGGAATCCGGCGGGCTACTCATGCCGGACAAACGTGCAGAATCGAAGGGGATAGGCATTCCTGTCGTCGGCCGGACGTGATTCCATCGCTGTCAGATGCCAGAAATGCGGGTCGAATACCGGGAAAAAGGTATCGCCCTCGATAGCAGCGTCAATCAGGGTCAGCTCCAGCCGGGTCGCCCGATCCAGCGCCTGGCGATAGATTTCACCCCCGCCAATCAACATGATTTCGTCGACGTCACCGCAAGCCGCCAGCGCTGAATCCAGGCTGTCAGCCAGCACCACGGCATCGGGCAGGCTCGGGCGGGATCGTGACACCACGATATTCAGTCGCCCCGGCAACGCTCGACCGATCGACTCGAACGTGCGCCGCCCCATCACGACCGGATGACCCAGCGTCACTGCCTTGAAATGCTTCAGATCTGCCGGCAAATGCCACGGCATGCCGCCCGCCATGCCGATCACCCGGCCTTGCGCCATTGCCGCTACCAGAACAATCTCTGTCATCCGATCAGTCAGTCTTCAGCCATCCGACCAATCATGATAACCGCTGAAGGACGCGGCCTTAGGAACCTCTGAACTCAGAACGATGAATCGGGTTCCTGAAGGAAGGCGATTTCCTCGGGTGTGGACTCGCGCCCGAGAATGAGGTTGCGGTGGGGATAGCGGCCGAAGCGTTCGATGATGACCCGATGCTTGTGCTCGAACTCGAGATTGAACTCAAGGCCTTTGGCCTGATAGAGCCGAACCGCCTCATCGTGAATGACGAGAGACTCCGAGTGCATATACGGCAGGTACAACACGCTTCGCTCGGCCGTGGTCAGCGTCTGGTCCAGCCCTGCCGTCACCACCTCCTGGGCCAGAGCCAGTGCCAGCGGATCGGCGGCGAACGCCTCGGCCTGATCGCGGAAGATATTGCGCGAAAACTGGTCCAGGACAATGATCTCGGCCAATCTTCCGCGCGCCGAATCACGCCAGCTGAACAGCTCGCAACGACAGGCGCTTTGATGAATCTCGCCAAAGCGATCGGCGATCTGCCGATCCAGTTCGGCATCTTTCTGCCACCACTGCGCCGGTTCAAGCTCTTCAAACCAGAACCTCAACACATCATGACTTGTTTGTTTCTGACTCATTCGATCGTCTCCCTGTAAGTCTAAGGATCAAACCGCGATCGGCGCCTTGATCGGCGGATGCGATTGGTAGTCGCGCAGTTCGATATCGTCGAAGACGAACTCTTCCAGGCGAGTACGCTCGGGATTCAGATGCAGGGTCGGCGCTGGCAGCGGGTCGCGACCGAGTTGCTTGTCGACCTGGTCGAGATGATTCAAGTAGATATGCGCATCGCCCAGGCTGTGGATGAATTCACCGGGTTTCAGGCCGGTGACCTGGGCGACCATCAAGGTCAACAAGGCATAGCTGGCAATATTGAACGGCACGCCGAGAAAACAGTCGGCTGAGCGCTGGTAGAGCTGGCAGCTCAAGCGTCCGTCGGCGGCATAGAACTGGAACAGGCAGTGACACGGCGCCAGCGCCATCCGACCGCTGCGGGCGTTGTCGGCCGGCGAGAGGTTCTCATCAGGCAGGTCGACCGGGTTCCAGGCCGAGATGATATGGCGGCGCGAATCCGGGCGCCGGCGGATCCGCTCGATGACCGCATTGAGCTGGTCGATCTTGCGCCCGTCCGGCGTCGGCCATGAGCGCCACTGGACGCCGTAGACCGGACCCAGACTGCCGCTTTCATCGGCCCATTCGTTCCAGATCGACACGCCGTTTTCCTGCAGGTAGCGAATATTGGTGTCACCGCGGATAAACCACAGCAACTCGTGAACGATGGATTTCAGATGGAGCTTCTTGGTCGTGACCATCGGAAAGCTGTCGGCCAGATCAAAGCGCATCTGATAACCGAAGACACTCAGGGTTCCGGTGCCGGTCCGGTCGGATTTGCGGCTACCGTGCTCGCGTACGTGGCGCAAAAGGTCGAGGTAGGTCTTCATGCTAGTCTGCGGTAAGCGTAGCTCATCAATCCAATACCGATCAGTATCATCGGCAGCGACAGGATCTGCCCCATGGTCATCCAGTCCAGGACGACAAAGCCCAGGTGAGCGTCGGGCTCGCGGAAGAATTCGGCGCTGAAACGGAATACGCCGTAACCGATCAGAAACAATCCGCCGACGGCACCAACCGGGCGCGGCCGGGAAGAGAACAGCCAGACCACGACGAACAGCGCAAGCCCTTCCAGCAGCGCCTGGTAAAGCTGCGAGGGATGACGGGCAAATTCATCCAGCGCGCCACTCAGATACTGCTGGTAAAGCGCATCGGACGTGCGCCCGCCAGGCTGGATGGACTCGGGGAAGATCACTGCCCAGGGCACGTTGGTGATTCGTCCCCACAGCTCACCGCCAATGAAATTGCCGAGCCGGCCGGCAGCCAGACCCAGCGGAACCAGCGGAACCACGAAATCGCCCAGCCGCAAAAGACCGATCTTGTGATGGCGGGCGTAGAAGACCATCGCCAGAAACACCCCGATGATCCCGCCATGAAAGCTCATGCCGCCATCGCGAATGCGGAAAAGCAGCAGCGGATCGCCCAACAAGTCACCAAAGGCATAGAACAGGACGTAGCCGATCCGTCCGCCGGCAATGACCCCGATCACGCCCCAGAACAGCAGATCGGCGACCTGATCGGGTTTCAGCGGTGCATCACTGCGGCGCGCCCGAATCCGACCCAGCAACCAGAACTGACCGAAGGCCACCAGGTACATCAGGCTGTACCAGTAGATCGCAAAACCGCCGACGGAGATAAAGGCCGGATCGATGTTGTGATAGTAGAAAGCGCTTTCCATCAAGACAGATTCCTGATCAGTAGCTGGGAATGACACGGGCAACGCGCCCTTTCAGATAACGGGTTTCGGCAATCGCCGGATGCACCGGATGATCGGGCCCCTGCTCCAGGCGCATCAGAATCTGCAGATCCCGATCGATATGCCGGGCAGCCTGGAGCAGGATAGCCTCATAGCGATCTTCATGCACGTGAGCCGAGCAGGACAGACTGATCAACAACCCTCCGGGCTCGACCAGACGCAGCGCCTTTTCATTGATCCGGCGATAGGCCTTGAGCGCCGGCTTGACATCCTTGGCGCGCGGCGCGAAAGCCGGCGGATCGATAATCACCGCATCGAACCGGGCCTTGTCGGCCAGCAGTTCGTCCATGATCGCTTCGGCATCCCCGCGGGTCGCCTTGAGCGAACGACTGACCCCGTTGGTCGCGGCATCGGTCTCGATGGCCGCGACCGCCTGCGGCGAGGAATCGACGCAATGGACATGGCCGGCCCCAAGCGCCGCTGCGCCGATGCCCCAGGCCCCGTGATAGGCATAAAGATCGAGCACCCGCTCGCACTCACCCAGTAACGGCCAGACGCGCGCGCGATTGGCCTGCTGATCGAAATACCAGCCGGTTTTCTGCCCACTCATCAAATCCAGCCCGAACCGCAAACCGCCTTCAATGACGGTGACACGCTCGGGAATCTGCCCCGAACCCGGAACGATTTCCCGGCTCAGTCCTTCCAGTTCGCGAACCGGGGAGTCGTTGCGCCAGAGAATCCCGGCCGGCGCAACGGTCGCCGCCAGCGCCGATTCGATGTCATTGCGCAGCCCATCCATGCCGGCGGTATTGAGTTGACCGACGATGATGTCCCCGAATCGATCCAGGATCAGCCCCGGCAAGCCGTCAGACTCGCCGTAGACCAGCCGGTAATACGGTCTCGGGTAGTGACGATCGCGCAAGGCCAGTGCCGCGGTCAGCCTGCGTTGAAACCACTTCGCAGACGGTTTGGTCCCGGGCTTGCGCGAGATCAGGCGCGCACAGATCAGCGAATGCGGATTGACCAGGGCGGTACCCAGGGGCTTTCCATTGGCGTCGATCACATCAGCACACTGACCCGGCTCAAACGACTTCAATGGAGAGCGCTGTTTATCCACTTCATTGCTGAATACCCAGAGATGACCGGCCCGAAGCCGGCGCTCCTCGTTGCGATTGAGGATGAGCGCATTGCGAGAGTCCATGAGCAGGAGCTGAATTTCCGTATAAAATGGGAATGATAATGAGTATGCCATCCTGATGCGAACCCAATCTCCCGCTTTCGCGACCTTGACCGCGCGTCTGACGGCTGGATTGTTTCTTGCGCTGGTTTTCGGACTGTTCGTGATCAGCGTTGTTGACGAGTCGCGGTTTGCCCGTGAACGCATCGGGGTCAGCCTCGACGAGCACACCGATGGGCTCGCCGTGGAGTGGATCGAACCAGGGTTGCCGGCACAGCAGGCCGGCCTGCAAGTCGGAGACCTCATCCTTGTGACCGGCGAGGACTACGGGGCCATGCTTGACACGCTGGATGACCAGATTGACGCCCGAACCGGCGACTCCGCCTCACTGACGATCCTGCGCAACGACCAACGCTTGACCCTTGATCTGGTTCCAGGCGCCCCGATCGATATCGGCAAACTACTCGCCCAGTTGGTCATGGTTCTGGCCTATGCCGGCCTTGCCTTGCTTTCAGCGCGCTATCGACATCAGGATATTCGAGCTCGGCTGCTGATGATTTTTGTCGGTCTTATCAGCATCGAACTGGCGATGCCGTTTGGTCATACCCTGCCCGACATCTGGTTGCTGGCCTTGCTGATGGTCTGGCTGTTGATCACCGGGGCACAAATCGCGCTGGAACTTCACCTGGTGAGTTTGATCCCCGGCCGGTTGCCCATGGTTCAACGCCACCCGTGGATAGTCCACACTTACTATGTGATCGGTGCAGCCATCGGACTGGGCCTGTCCGGCATCCTCGCCTGGCAATGGCACAATCCTGCCTCCCAGCCCTGGAGTCTGATGACCAACGCGGAATCCCTGGTACTGGCCGGGTGGGCGATCTCGGTGTCGTTGATCCTGATCCGGCAAGTTGCCCGTGCCGACTCGGTGCGGGGACGCAACCAGGCGCTGCTGGTGTTGCTTGGGCTGGCACCCTGGGTAGCCTACATCCTTGCGGCATCGTTCTGGCCGGGCTGGGACCAACTGGGTGAGACCTGGACTCAGACTATCGAGAATCTCACCCTGCTGGCATTTCCTGCCGCCGTTTTCGTGGCCATTTTCCGCTACGGCCTGCTGGATATCGAGAATCTGGTCCGACGCAGCCTGGTCTATGGCGTGGTTTCGGCGCTGGTTCTGATTCTGCTCTACAAGCTGCTGACGGCGGCGCTGCCCTGGTTCACGGCAAACCTGGGTGAAGAGGCGGGACTGTGGCTGATTACCGCACTGGCAGTTGCCATCGGCGTACTGTTCCGGCCTCTGCGCCACCATATCGAGCAACTGGTCGAGCGCGGCCTGTTTCCGGAGCGCCGTGCCTTGCGCAAACGCCTGATCGAGGTCACCGGGAAACTGGCCGGACAGGGGAATCTGACCGATCTTCTCGAACGCCTGGCACGCGAAACGCGCGAAGCGCTGGGCTTGCGCTGGGTGCTGGTACTGGCCATCGAGGGCCGCGCCCGCAAGCGGCATCTGGCTCACAGTCTGGGTATCGAACCGACCGATGCAGCAGCACTGGGCAGCCAGCTCAATCCCGATTCCACGGTATTCGCGGCGCTGACCCGTCGCCAGCGACCGCTGTCCGTACGTCGCCTTGGCCGCCAGCATCCGACCCCGGCCGACATACTGCGCCAGGCTGGTGCCGAGATCCTGGTACCGTTGTTTCTGCAGCGACGACTGGTCGGATTGATGTGTCTGTCGGCCAAAGCCAGCGGCGAGCTGTTTGCGCGCGAGGAAGTCGAACTGCTGGATCTGTTCTCGCACCATATTGCGACGCGACTGGAAAACCTGCGACTTTTTCAGGATGCAACCTACGAAGGTCTGACTGGCTTGCTACGTCGAGAAGCCATTCTTGAACAGCTGGAAACCGAGTGTGAGCTGGCCCGAACAAACGGCACACCCTTGTGCCTGGCAATGATCGACCTGGATCACTTCAAGGCTGTCAACGACAGTCACGGCCATCTGTTTGGTGATCAGATCCTCGAAAAGGTCGCCGTTACCATGGGCCGCCAGATTCGCGCCATCGACGCGCTCGGCCGGTTCGGCGGCGAAGAGTTTCTGCTGGTGATGCCGGACACCGACATCGAGGGCGGACATGGCGCCGCTGAAAAACTGCTCCGGGCGATCGCTGACCTGCGGTTCACAACGCCGGACGGCAAGGAATCCGTTCAGATCACTGCCTCCATCGGATTATCCGGTCTGGCCGTCGGAAATCGGCACGATTCTGCTCAAACTCTTCTGAGTCGAGCTGACAAGGCGGTATATCAGGCCAAGGCCAAGGGGCGCAACCAGATAGTGATCAGCAACGACTGACCCGGCATGGTTGTCGCGGTATGCTTGTGACCGTGCTCCTGAGGAAAAACCCCGGCGACCCATGATGACCGGCAATCAGCTCAACAACGCTCTGAGCCCCTATCTTCTCCAGCACGCGGACAATCCGGTCCACTGGCTGGAATGGAACAGTGAATCGCTGGCCCTGGCGCGGCGACTGGATCGTCCGATTCTGCTGTCGATCGGCTACAGCGCCTGTCACTGGTGCCACGTCATGGCTCATGAGAGCTTCGAAGACGAAGACACCGCCGAACGGATGAATCGCCATTTCGTCAGCATCAAGGTCGACCGCGAAGAGCGTCCCGACCTGGACCGGATCTATCAACTGGCTCATCAGTTGCTGACCGGTCGCGGCGGTGGCTGGCCACTGACCGTTTTTCTCGATCCCCAGTCGCAGGCGCCGTTTTTTGCCGGCACCTATTTCCCGCCCGAACCGCGGACCGGGATGATCAGCTTTGGCCAGTTGCTTGAACGCATCGCCGATGTCTGGGCCAACCGGCGCGATGAGCTGCGCGATCAGCAGCTCCAGGTCCAGCAAGCGCTCAAGGCGATTTCGCAACCGCGCACAGCCGATGAGATCAACTCAGCCGAAGAACTGGCCGATACCCTGGTTGCCCAACTGGCAAGCAGTTTCGACCAACGCCACGCGGGTTTCGGATCCGCACCCAAGTTTCCGCAGCCACCGTTGTTGACCCTGCTCGCCGCGCGAGTCGATGATGAGCAGGCCAGCCAGATGTTGTCCGACACCCTCCAGGCGATCGTCGATTTCGGACTGCGCGATCACATCGGTGGTGGTTTTTTTCGCTACTGCGTCGACGAGGCCTGGGAGATCCCCCATTTCGAGAAAATGCTGTCCGACAACGCCTTGCTGCTCGGATTGCTGACCGATGCCGCCGTGCGCTGGCCGCACCGGGGATTCAAGGACGTGTGCGTTGAACTGGTGGACTGGCTGAGCCGCGACATGGCCATCGAAGGAGGCGGCTTCGCAGCCAGCCTGGATGCCGATACCGACGACGGCGAAGGCGCGTTCTACGTCTGGACCGCGGATCAGTTCAAAGCCGCGCTGGAACCCGCGGCGGCAGCGCTGTCCATCGAAGCCTACGGACTGGATGGCCCAGCCAATTTCGATGGCAAGTACTGGCACCCGATTCGAGTGCGTGATCTGGACGAGCTGACGGCGCCGGGACGCAATCGCGACCAGGTCGAAACCCAACTCGGCAGCGCCCGCAAGCTGCTGCTCCAGGCCAGGTCACAGCGGTCAAAACCGGCATGTGATGACAAGTTGATCGCCAGCTGGAACGGTCTGGCAATCGAGCAGCTGGCACGTGCCGGGCGTCTTCTCGACCGACCGGACTGGGTTGATCTGGCAGCCGCCAGTCTGGATGCCGTCGCCGTGCGCCTGTTTGGACAGGACCCTCCGCGAGCCGTATGGCGGAATGGCAGAAGCGCTCATCCAGCCACCCTAGATGACCACACCAATGTGCTGCTGGCCTGCCTGGAACTAATGCAGTCACGCTTCGAATCACGCTGGTTCAATCTCGCCCGACGCCTGACCCGGCGGATCGATCGGCAGTTTGTCGACGAGCACAGCGGAGCCTGCTATCTGACTGCCCTGGAGCATGAAGCGCTGGTGACGCGCCCGCTGGCATTCAGCGATGATGCCACCCCGGCTGGAGCTGCGCAGGCCGTTCGGGGGATCGCAGGCCTGGGGCATCTGTGTGGTGATGCCGGTCTGCTCAAGCTGGTCGACTGGATTCTGGCCGGTGCTGCCGGCGACATGGCCAGCGCCCCGATGGCCCATGCCGGCCTGATTCATGCCGCTCTGGAAGCTACTGATCCGTCACCTCAGGTGCTGATCGGCGGCCCGACGGGCCAGACCGATGGCTGGCTGAAAACCCTGGCCAGCCGCCAGGACCTGCGCGCTTATCGCATCGATCCGGACCAGCCATTGGAAGAACCACCGGCGTTGATTCAGACAGTTCAGCAATTCGACCGGCCCACCGCCATCGTCTGTACCGGGATGAAGTGCCTGGCTCCGGCCCACTCCCTTGACGAGCTCAACGCTGCGATTGCGTCGCTGTGAATCAACGTAGAATGATGCCGTCATGAATCTGATGCTGCCCAATTACCACGCCTTGTCAGTGCTTTTGCTGGTGATTTTTGCACTGATCCTGTTTTCGCGTGATCGCATTCCGCTGGAAACCAGTTCGCTGGTCGTACTGGCGGCATTGACCGTTGGATTCGAGCTTTTTCCGTATGTCGGGCCCGATGGCATCACCCTGAGTTCGACCGACTTCTTTCTGGGCTTCGGTCATCAGGCCCTGATTGCAGTCAGCGCACTGATGATTCTTGGCCAGGGTCTGATTCGCTCCGGCGCTCTGGAACCGGTCGGTCGTATGCTCGCGGTGGCCTGGCGCAACTCGCCAGCGCTGTCGATGCTGGCCACCCTGCTAGTCTGCGCTGTCTTGAGTGCGTTCATCAACAATACCCCGATTGTGGTCATGCTGCTGCCTATCCTGATCGGGGTGGCGCTGCGCACCGGCATTTCTCCGTCAGGGATTCTACTGCCCATCGGCCTGGTCAGTATTGTCGGTGGCATGGCCACGACCATCGGCACCTCAACCAACCTGCTGGTTGTGGGCGTGGCAGCCGATATGGGAGTGGCCGAATTCCGCATATTCGATTTCTTGCTGCCCGCCAGCATTGCCGGCCTGGTTGCGGTGCTCTACCTGTGGTTGATTGCGCCTCGACTGCTGCCCGATCGCCAGGTGCCGCTGCAATCCACCGTCAAACGGCTCTACACCGCCCAGATTCGACTGGGAAAGACCAGCGAAGCTACCGGCCTGCAACTGGCGGACGCCATTGATCGCTGCAATGGCGAACTCAAGGTCGAGAAAATCCAGCGCGGCCCCGGCGTGTTCGTCACCCCGCTGCCCGATGTGGAGCTCAAGTCCGGGGACCGGATTACGACGACCAATACCCAGGATAATCTGCGCGAATTTGCCCACCTGCTGGGCGGAAAGCTGTATTCCGGTGATGTCGAAGTGGATGAAACCCATCCGCTGGAGACGGACAACCAGAAAATCGCGGAAGTTGCGATCACGCCGACTTCGAAGTTGCTCGGCGTGCGCATTGGCGAGGCCCGCCTGCTCAGTCGCTATGGCCTGCGTCTGCTTGCCCTGCACCGCTTCAATCGCGAAGACCAGACCCGCGCTACCGGGGTCGACAATACGGTATTGCGTTCCGGTGATGTGTTGCTGGTCCAGTCCTCGGCGCGCCAGCTAAATCAACTCAAGGATGGCGGTGATTTTCTGATTCTCGACGGCAGCGTCAATCTGCCCAAGACCTCCAAGGCACCGATTGCACTGGGCATCATGGTCATGGTCATCCTGGTAGCAGCCAGTGGCATCCTGCCAATTGCCATCAGCGCCGTGTTTGGCGTACTGGCATTGCTGCTGACCCGCTGCCTGAGCTGGAAGGAAGCCATGGGCGCGCTGTCGATTCAGGTCGTGATGATCATTGTCGCCAGCCTGGCTCTCGGTATGGCACTGATGCGTACCGGCGGCGCCGACTGGATTGCCCAGCTGTTTTTGTGGATCAGCTTCGGGCTCCCCGCTTATGCCATTCTCGGTGGCCTGATGCTTGCCATGGCCGCATTGACCAACGTGGTCTCCAACAATGCTGCTGCCGTGATCGGCACGCCGATTGCGATCAGTCTGGCACAACAGCTGATGCTGCCGGCAGAACCGTTTGTGCTCGCCGTTCTGTTCGGAGCCAATCTCAGCTTTGCCACACCCATGGCGTATCAGACCAACCTGCTGGTCATGAACGCCGGCGGCTACAAATTCAACGATTTTGTCCGGGTCGGATTACCGCTGCTGTTCCTGCTCTGGCTGGTTCTGACTGCAACGCTCAGCTATGCGTATCAGCTTTAGGATGAGCAGGGAAAGAGGGAAAGGGAAAAGGGGAAAGGGAATCGCTCGCTGGCGCTTTGCCGGGTTGGCATTGGTGCTGCTGTTGGGATCGGTGGGGGCATCCGAAAAGAGGCCGCGGGTGATTTCGATGGCGCCGCATTTGACCGAACTGGCGTTTGCGGCCGGCGGCGGGGATCGGCTGGTCGGGGTTGTCGACTGGAGCGACTATCCGGCCGAAGCAGCCGCGCTGCCGCTGATCGGTGATGCGTTCCGGTTTGATCTCGAGCGCATCATGGGACTGGACCCGGACCTGGCGCTGGCCTGGCGCGGTGGCACGCCGCAAGCCGTAACCGAACAGCTGGATCAACTGGGTATCGACGTACTCTGGATCGGAACTCAGACCCTTGAACAGATTGCCGTCGCCCTGGAGACCATTGGCGATGCGCTCGGCGAATCGCAGGCTGGCCGGGAAGCTGCCAGGCAATTCCGCTCCGCGCTGGACGATGTCAGCCAGGCCGGTACCGCGGGCCGAGCGCCGACCCGCGTGTTTTACCAGGTCTCGGCGCGTCCGCTCTACACCCTCGGCGGCCGCCACGTCATCAATGAAGTATTCAGGCGCTGCAACATGACCAACGTATTCGAAAGCCTCGATATCGAAGCCGCAGTCGTCGACCGGGAAGCCGTTCTTGCCGCCGCACCCGACCTGATCATCGCAGGCGCCGGATCTGACCAGGACGACCCTCTCGAAGACTGGCGCAATTCCACCCTGTTCGAACAGAAAAGGACCGCTTTGCACACCGTCGATCCTGACCTGTTGATTCGACCCACCCCCAGAATCCTCCAGGGCATCAACCACCTGTGCACCCTGAACCCTGAACCCTGAACCCTGAACCCTGTCTTATTGATAATTGTCCCCGTGCTACTATTCCAAGCATGACCAGGCATCGCCGTCATCTGCTACACCTTCTGCTGACCATCTCACTGGTCATGGCAGGCATGCCTGCGCATGCTGGTGGTCATGCGATGCCAGTCTCACCAACGGATGCGGAATCGGGTTCGCTGGTTCAGAACGACACTGCTGACAGCGACTGTCCGCTGCATGCCAGTTCGCCAGGCCCTTCAGACATCGGCACGGACAGGCCATCCGACAACCCACCGAGCGAAGACTGCTGCGGGTCCGACTGCCGTTGTTCCTGCGCTGGCCTGACCCTGGTGCCGGTGCGCTCCCTGACCGCTCCCGTGGTCACAGCTCCAGCCGCAAAAGCCGCCAGGCTGGCAACGAACCGCCCCTCTCACCTGACCAGCGCGCCACTCCGACCGCCTCAAGTCTGACCGATACCAACGCGGCCCGAATTCAGGCCGCATGATCAGACCGGCCAACCATTGGCCGGGTTCAAGCTTTGACTTGCTGAACTCGATATCGGGTAGGACTCGAAATGCGAAACCGACTTTTTTCATGCCATCAGGCCTGTCTGGCCATGGCCTTGCTGTTGCCAATTTCCAGTGCCAACGCGCTGGAACTTCACACCGCTGTCGAGCAGGCGCTTCAACGTGATGAAGGCCTGAAGGCGCTGATCCGTCGTCATGACGCGACCGAGGATCGAGCAATCGCCGATGCCGCCTTGCCGGATCCCGAAATCGTGCTGGGTGCCCAGGGTGTTCCCGTCGACGACCCCTTCGGCTCGGACATGATGACCATGTACATGCTCGGCGTACGCCAGCGATTTCCGGCCGGGCAGAGTCGCCAACTGGCCGGTGAACGCAGCCGATCCGATGGCGCCGTGCTAAGCAAGGAATACCAGGCCCGACGGCTCGAGATCATTCGCGAGGTTCGCCTGGCCTGGCTGGACTGGGCGGCTGCAACACGGGTCCTGGACGTCGCCGACGACGGTCTCGAAGCCTTCAATCAGCTCCTGCAATTGACCGAGGCACGCTATCGATCCGGTTCCGGCCGCCAGCGCGACGTTGATCAGGCCCGTCTGGAACGCTCACTGATGGCCCGGCGCATTATTGATACCCAGACTCGTATCGACGAGGCCGGCAGCAACCTGGCTCGCTGGACCGGCATCCTGCCGTCTGAATCCGGACCGTCCGCCTTGCCCGACTGGCCGTCCAGGTCGGATCTGATTGATATCCGAACGGATCTGGCCGACCACCCGGTAATCGAAGCCGATGTTCAACGCGTGGAGTCCGGCCAGATCAACACCGAACTGGCTCGCCAGGCCTACCGGCCCAGTTGGATGATCGAAGCCGGCTACGCCCACCAACCCGGATCCGGACCGATGGGCGGACGGATGTCGGACAAGTTTTTCGGCATGGTGTCGTTCAGCGTGCCGCTGTTTACCGCCAATCGCCAGGATCGGCGAGTAGCGGCAGCCGCCGCCGAAGTCGATGCCCTCGACCATCAGCACCAGCTCAGGCTCCAGGAATGGGAAGGCCGGGCGCGCAACCAGGTCACGACCATGAAAAGTCAGCAACGGCGACTTGAGTTGCTCGACGAGATCATATTGCCCGAAGCCCGACGCACCCTGGATTCAACGCTTCAGGCCTACCGTACCGACCGGGCCAGCTTTGACGAACTGGTACGTGCCCGTCTGAGCGAACTGGACCAGCAGATCGAAACCATCCAGACTCGCCGGGCGCTGCTCAAGGCCCGCGCCGAACTGGCTTACCTCACTGCCGAGGAGCTGCCATGAAAACCTTGATCATTCTGTTGCTGAGCATCGCTCTGATCGGCTGCGGCACCGACCACGCTGACCACGACGATCACGAGACCCCCGACCAACCAAACCAATCAAACCAATCAAACCAACAAAACGCCGATCACCAACATGATCACGGCGAACCGGCCAGCCCGACCCTGGCCGACCGGGTGACCGGCAAAGAGTACACCTGCCCGATGCATCCACAGATCGTGCGCGATCAACCCGGCAACTGTCCGATCTGCGGCATGGAACTGGTTGAGCGACGCAGCGATGCCAGCGATACCGACAGCTTGACGATCACCGGCCCGGTTCAGCAGGCCATGAATCTGCGCACCGCCGAGGTTGAGCGCAATCGTCTGTTTCGTCGCATCGATACCGTGGGCCAGGTGCAGGTGGATGCCTCATCCCTGACTCACCTCCATCCGCGTGTCGAGGGCTGGATCGGGGAGCTGGATGTCAAGGCCGAAGGCAGCCCGGTCACTGAAGGACAGCGATTGTTTACGCTCTATTCCAGCGAGCTGGTCAACATCCAGGAAGAGTTCCTGCAGGCTTTGCGTTCAGGCCAGGATGTGATGATCCGGGCCTCCCGTCAGCGCCTGGAAGTACTCGATGTCCAACCGGCCGTGATCGAGCGGATCGAGCAAAATCGCGAAGTCCTGACCTGGATTCCCTGGTATGCCCGACGTAGCGGCTACGTGTCTGAGTTGAACGTCCGCGCCGGGATGTACGTGTCCCCCGGCACCGAAATGATGGTCATTGCCGATCCCAGCTCGGTGTGGCTGATTGCCGACATCTTCTCCGGCCAGATCGACTGGCTGGCCGAAGACCAGGTGGTCACGATCCAGCGCAACAGTCATCCGGAAGAAAGGCTCCGGGGTCAGGTCGATTTCATCTATCCGGAACTGGACCCGGTGACCCGCACCGCGCGTGCACGAATCCTTCTTGACAACGAAAGCGGCACGCTCAAACCCGGTGACTGGGCCAGCCTGTCGATCTTCGGCGGTCCGAAAGAGAACCTGCTGATCGTTCCGACCGAGGCGCTGATCCGTAGCGGCAACGAGGTCCGGGTTGTTGTGCAGGATGACGATCAGACCTTCAGCATCCGGCGTGTTCATCCAGGACTGGAATCGGGTCCGTATACCGAGATCCTGGACGGCCTGGGAGAAGGCGAGCGCGTGGTCGTTTCCGGTCAGTTCCTGATCGACTCCGAAGCCAGCATCCGCGCCGGCCACAACCGGATCGGAGGCCAGCATGATCATTAAGAGAAGGCTCAAGGCGCAAGGCGCAAGGTTCAAGGAGAAAGGCTTGAGTACCATAATGGCGTTCTTGCAGGGTTTGGCTTTTACCTTGTGCCTTGTACCTTGTGCCTTGCGCCCGTTGGCCGGAGGCCAACATGATTGAAGCACTGATTCGCTGGTCGATCGGTAATCGGCTGCTGGTCATCGTCCTGGCGATTGTTGCCGGTATCGCCGGGCTGTATGCGGTCCGCAATACGCCGGTCGATGCGATCCCGGATCTGACCGATACCCAGGTGATTGTGCGGGCATCGTTTCCCGGCCAGGCACCCCAGGTGGTCGAGGACCAGGTCACCTTTCCGCTGACCACCGCGCTGATGTCGGTTCCCGGTGCACATACGGTGCGTGGCTTTTCCATGTTCGGGGATGCCTTCATCTACGTGCTGTTCGATGACGATACCGATCCCTACTGGGCACGATCGCGGGTCCTGGAGTATCTGAGCCAGGCCGAAGCGGGCTTGCCGGAGAGCGTGACTGCCGAACTGGGACCGGACGCCACCGGCGTTGGCTGGGTCTACAAGTACGCCCTGGTCGACCGCTCCGGCACTCACGACCTCGCCCAGTTGCGCGCGATGCAGGACTGGTTTCTCAAATTCGAACTTCAGTCGGTGCCCGGGGTTTCCGAAGTCGCCACGATGGGCGGCATGGTCCGCCAGTACCAGGTGGCGATCGATCCCAATGCACTGCGAGTCTACGGTCTGACCCTCGGTCAGCTCCAGCAGGCCATTCGACGCGGCAGTGCCGAGGCTGGCGGCTCCTTGATCGAAATGGGCGAGGCCGAATACATGGTGCGCGCCGGCGGCTATATCCGGTCACTGGAAGATCTTGAACAGATTCCCGTCGGCGTTAGCGACAATGGCACGCCGGTACTGATGCGAGATGTTGCCGACATTCGCCGAGGCCCCGCCGCTCGCCGAGGAATCGTTGAACTGAACGGAGAAGGCGAAGCCGTCGGCGGCATTGTCGTGATGCGTCAGGGCGAGAATGCGCGCGCGGTGATTCGTGATGTACGCGAACGACTTGAAGCGCTGCGCCCGGGATTGCCCGAGGGCGTGGAGATTATCGAAACCTACGATCGCTCGGCATTGATCGGCCGGGCCATCTCCACCCTGTGGGAAAAGCTGGCGCTGGAGTTCATTATCGTTGTTGTGGTCATCGGACTGTTTCTGTGGCATCTGCGCTCTGCGCTGGTGTTGTTGATCAGTCTGCCGCTGGGGGTATTGATTGCCTACCTGGTGATGTATTTCCAGGGCATCAATGCCAACATCATGTCCCTGGGCGGGATCATCATTTCCATCGGCGTGATGGTCGATGCGGCCATCGTGCTGATCGAGAACGTCCACAGCCGCTTCGATCGCGACCCGCCGGGTCCCGGCGGACACTGGGATGCCATCACCGACGCCACGATTGAAGTCGGCAGGCCGATCTTCTTCTCCCTGTTGATCGTTGCGCTGTCATTTTTACCGGTTTTCGCGCTGCAGGCCCAGGAAGGGCGAATGTTCAGTCCGCTGGCGTTTACCAAGACCTATGCCATGGCCGCAGCGGCCGGATTGGCGGTCACGCTGGTGCCGGTACTGATAGGGTATTTCATCCGGTCGGGAACAGGCGAAAGGGGGACGGGCAGTCCGGTGGCCCGGTGGCTGGAAACGGGATATCGCCCGCTGGCGCGTTTTTCGGGTCAGCATCCGTGGATCGTGACGGTGATGGCGCTGGTGCTGGTGGTGTCGATGGTGCTCCCGATTTCACGCCTGGGCACGGAGTTCATGCCGGAACTCGATGAAGGCGATCTGATGTACATGCCGACCACCCTGCCCGGCCTGTCGCCGGACAAGGCGCGCGAGCTGTTGCAGCAGACCGACGCTATCATTGCCAGCCATCCCGAGGTACTGCGCGTGATGGGCAAGGCCGGACGGGCCGAAACAGCGACCGATTCTGCGCCGCTGACGATGCTGGAATCCTTTATCACCCTGAAACCGCAGGCTGACTGGCGACCCGGCCTGACCACGGCCGATATCATCGACGAGCTCGACGACATGATCCGCTTCCCCGGGCTAACCAATGCCTGGGTGTTTCCGATCCAGACTCGCATCGACATGTTGCAGACCGGGATCCGCACCGACGTTGGCGTGGAGATCACCGGGCCTGATCTCACTGTCATTGAAGGCATCGCTGAACAGATTGAATCTGTGCTCGCGAGCATGCCCGGAACGCAGAATGCCTTCGCCGATCGTCCGGCATCCGGTCGCTATATCGAGATCGAACCGGATCGGCAGGCCGCCGCACGCCACGGTATGAACATTGCCGACATTCACGACGTGGTTCGGCTTGGCATCGGCGGCATGAACGTAGCAGAGAGTGTCGAAGGACTCGAACGCTTCCCGATCAACCTGCGCTACCTGGCCGACTGGCGTGACTCGCCCGAGCAGCTGCGCCAGCTTCCGGTCGTGACCCCGGCAGGTACCCAGGTCGCACTGGGCGAGCTGGCCAGTATCGAGGTCACCGACGGCCCGGCCATGATCCGCACCGAAAATACCCGCCCGGCCAGCTTTGTTTTCGTCGATATCGAAGGCAGCGACCTGGCCGGCTGGGTCGACGACGCTCGCCGGTTGATAGCCGAGTCGGTCGAGCTGCCTGGCGGCTACAGCATCAGCTTCGCCGGTCAATACGAATATCTGGAACGGGCTCGCGAGCGTCTGACCGTGCTGATTCCGCTGGTTCTGGCCGTCATTGTTGTGCTGCTGTTGATGGTTTTTCGGACCCTTTTCGAAGTGGTCATGGTGTTGATCACCATTCCGCTATCGCTGGCCGGCGGCTTCTGGTTGATGTGGCTGCTGGACTTTCAGCTATCGGTCGGGGTAGCGGTCGGCTTTATTGCGCTGGGCGGTCTGGCCGCCGAAACCGGCGTCATCATGCTGGTTTATCTCAACGATGCCTACCAGCGATTTCTAGAGAACATCGGGGATCGCCAGATGACCCGAGCCGACCTGCGCGATGCGATTGTCGACGGCGCCTGCCGGCGGGTTCGGCCGATCACGATGACCGAAACCACCGTTTTTCTTGGACTGCTGCCGGTGATGTTCGCATCCGGCACCGGCGCCGAAGTCATGCAGCGCATCGCCGCGCCGATGGTCGGCGGCGTCTTCACCGTCTGGATCGTCGCCCTGCTGGTCATGCCCGCGCTCTACTACCTGTGGCACCGCCGCACCCTGCCAAAAAAGCAATAATCTTTTTGTCGCAAAGCAACGAAGCAGCGAAGACGCAAAGAAAGAAAAACTTTTTTCTATTTTTTCTTGATTGCTTCGCTGCTTTGCTGCTTTGCGACATAAAGGTTTTCCCTCAGTGACTTGATGCTGGGCTGTTATCCGTGCGGTGGATGTGGCACTCTGGGATTGTTCAGTCCCGTAGATATTGACTGGGAATAGCAAGGATGTCAGAGCGCAAGGCGATAGGCCAGATACTCCGAGACCTCGGCCGGCTGAGTGACGCCGATATCGAGCGTGCGCTGGATTTTCAGCGCCGCGAAGGTGGCCTGTTCGGTGAGGCGCTGATTGCACTCAAGTTGCTTGAGCCCGAGGAACTGGAATGGAGCCTGGCCACCCAATTCGACCTGCCCTACGTGTTCCCCGAGGCGGAGGCCATTGATCAAGCTGTTGCCGGGCTGGTCAGCATGGAGTGGGCTTTGCGTCACAATGCCCTGCCAATCATGCGCGATGGCCAGCGCCTGACCTTGCTGATCGACTCTCCACTGCAGATCGATGCGCCATCCGAGCTGGCCAGCATGACCGGCTACGAGGTGGACCTGGCCCTGGCCACTCCGGCGGCCATTCGTCGCGTCATTCGCGAGATGTTCGGTGGCAGCCAGCGTCAGCGGATGAGCCTGGAAAATACCCAGGCCATCTCATTGACTCAGTTCCTGAGTCGTAAAGAGTCTGCCGGTCATCTCGATTGGGGAATCTCCGATCGACCCGACCGGGTCATCGGCTGGCATGCCAGCAGTCACATGCCCGGTCGGCAACGCCTGGATGCGCGCTGGCGAGAGGAATTCAAACGGATCTTCGAGCCATCGCCAGACCAACAGCTTGATCAGCCCGGGCGCCACGAACTGACGGTCCGAAGGGTCAACGAACAAGCTCAATACCAGATCACCCTGATCGTGTCGGAAGGCGCCTGCGAACTGTTCGCCCGGGCCGTCTCCGGACGGTCAGTCGATGAACATCGTGAGCAACGTTATCCGCCACCCGAGATTCTGACCGAGCTGCGAGAAGCCCTGCTGGACGGGGTCATGGTGGTCGGCGTGGAACAACCCGACGACCACCAGGCTGCCGACCTACTGGCTCGTCTTCCGTCCTGGTTGCTGCCAGGCGGACATCGTGCAGCGTTTCTGGCCGGTGAGGGTCGGGCCCGGCCGGCGGAACTGCCGGTCCTGCCGATAACAGCGCTGGACAACGAACGACGATTGCTTGAGCAACTGGATTTTGACATGCTGATCATCGACCAGATGCCTGCGTCCGGAGCGGGCTTGCCGACAGCCATGTCACTGGCCCCGTTCGTGATCGTCGGTCTGCCTTCAGACAGCGGACAGGCTGCCATTCCCGATGAGATCGACGCATTGTTGTCCGCCCGACCCGACGAGACCGGCGAGCAGATCTGGAGCCTTCATCTGCGCTCCAGATCGCCCGAGAGTCCGCCAACGTGAGGCATTGACATGGCCAAGATCGATCAATTTCTCAAGCTCCTGGCCAGCAGCGGTGGTTCGGATCTCCATTTGACCGCCGGGGCCGCACCCATCATGCGATTGCACGGCTCGATGACGCCGTACAACTTCCGCGAGCTGACCGGTCACGAGGTTCACTCGCTGCTCAACGAGATCATGAGCGAGGCTCAACAGGCCGAGTTTGACGCCAGGATGGATCTGGACTTCGCCTACGAGATTCCGGATGTGGCACGCTTCCGTGCCAATGTCTTTGTGCAGCGCAAGGGCGTGGGTGCAGTGTTCCGGACCATTCCGACCGAGGTACTCAGTGCCGACCAGCTCGGGTTGCCGGAGGTCATTCGCAAGTTTGCCATGCTCAGTAAAGGGCTGATCCTGGTCACCGGCCCGACCGGTTCGGGAAAATCGACGACACTCGCGGCGATCATCGACCTGATCAATGAAACTCGCAGAGACCACATCCTGACCATCGAAGACCCGATCGAATTCACCCATAACAACAAGAAGTGCCTGGTCAACCAGCGTGAAGTGGGCCGCAATACCGAATCCTTTGCTCGCGCGCTGCGAGCAGCACTGCGAGAAGACCCGGACGTCATCATGATCGGCGAAATGCGCGATCTGGAAACCATCGAACTGGCGATCACGGCTGCCGAGACCGGTCACCTGGTGTTCGGAACCTTGCATACCACCTCGGCACCGAAGACCATCGATCGCATCATCGACGTCTTTCCGACTCAACAGCAGCCGCAAATCCGGTCGATGCTGGCCGAGTCACTCAAGGGCGTGGTCTCTCAGGTCCTGATGAAGAAAAAAGGGGGATCGGGTCGGGTCGCCGCACTGGAAGTCATGGTCGCCACCTCCGCCCTGGCCAACCTGATCCGGGAAGGCAAGATCTATCAGATCGTCTCGATCATGCAAACCGGCAAGAAAATCGGCATGCAGCAGCTCGATCAACACATTCTCGAGCTGCTGATGGCCGGCGAAATCGAACCGCTGGAAGCCTATACCAAGGCCCACAGCAAGGCCAACTTCGAAAAATACCTGAAGGAACCACCGCCGGAAGAAATGCAGTAATGAGATCTCTCGCTACAGTCTGACTTGGTTTTTTTGGTGGTCAGCGGCGAGTGGTACGCGCGACGGCTTCGCTCCAGGGCTTCTTGCGTTGGCAAACCGCCCTTGCGCTCTCGCCTGCGCTGCCTGCTGGCGATCCGAGGGTCAAAACGCCAAAGGTGATTGAATTGGCAGCGCGGGAGCTTGGGTGCCCGCGACTCGAAGTCTAAATACTGGCACGCCGAAGCTCCCTTCTTGGAAAGGTGGTTCGGGAAAGATGCTGAACCTTTCTTGCTTGCCGCCGTGACCCTCGACTCGCCATCAGACAACACCACTCCCCGTTGTCAGATGGTTGCAGGGGGCAGGATTTTGCCTTTACCAAACCCTCAATTTGCTGCATTGGGTACGGCCTGATCCGTCCAGACGGCATCGCTTTATTCGCTCACGCGAAAGCCGCAATACCGTCACGACGGGGCCTGTCGGGAGGGGCGGGCTGGCCGGGGCGCGGACGCGGCTTCATAGCCAACAGCATTTCTCAAACTCCACGAAGCATTCAGGAAGCCTCCAATCCTGGGCATTTTCGCCCGGACCTGTTCGCTGGCACCCAGCTCCAGGAAACTCGCCGACTCTTCCCAAGCCGATCGTCCCGGCCAGCCCGAACCGCCCGGCAGCACCCGATGCTCGATCTCAACCACACCTCAATCCCAGCGGGCAAAAATCAACTATCTTTCTTCTTCAACCCTTGAAGCGAGTGAACGATCATGACCAACATTCTGTTCCTTTGCGTGGCCAATTCAGCTCGCAGCCAGATGGCAGAAGGTCTGGCCCGTAAGCTATTTGGTGACAAGGCCAACGTTCGCAGCGCCGGGTCGCAACCGACCCGGGTCAATCCTCATGCAGTGAGTGTCATGGCAGAATCAGGCATCGACATCAGCACCCAGCAATCGAAGTCAGTCGATTCCATTGATCCGATGGAAGTTGATCTGGTCATCACCTTGTGTGCGGAAGAGGTCTGCCCGGTGATGCCTGGCCGGGTAAAGCGCCTGCACTGGCCGATTCCCGACCCGAATCCACCGGGAGAGCCCGAACCTCCCGAGCATGAAGCCCTGGCCCGCTTCCGCGCCGCCCGCGAACAGATCCGCCAACACATCGAAAACCTGACTGATGAGTTACTCTCATAGAGACTTCCGATTTCTGCAGGCCCTTCACGATGACTACAACGCTGTATCCCGAGATCGAACCTTTCGCCACTGAAATGCTCGACGTTGGCGATGGCCATCAACTGTATGTCGAACAATGCGGCAATCCAGACGGCATTCCGGTCGTGTTCATTCACGGCGGTCCGGGTGGAGGTATCAGCCCGGACAATCGGCGCTTTTTCGACCCGGATCGCTACCATGTCGTGCTGTTCGACCAGCGTGGGGCGGGTCAGTCATTGCCGCATGCCGAGATCGAACATAACGACACCCGCCGCCTGATCGCCGACCTCGAGCAAATCCGCAATCATCTGGGCATTGACCGCTGGGTCCTGTTCGGCGGTTCCTGGGGTTCGACCCTGGCGCTGCTGTATGCCCAGGCCCATCCCGACCATTGCCTGGCCCTGATCCTGCGCGGGATTTTTCTCAATCGGCCGGAGGATTTCGACTGGCTCTACCGCAACGGGACCCGCCGGGTATTTCCGGACTACTGGAAGGATCTGCTGGCGATGATCCCGCCCGAAGAACACAACGATCTGCCGCTGGCCTATTACCGCCGGATCAATGGCGACGACAAGGACCTGGCCCGCCAGGCCGCCACCGAGTGGTCGCGCTTTGAAGGCCGCTGTGCCACGCTTTACCCCAACCCGCAACTGGTCGAATCGTTTCTGGAACCCGACTCGGCCTGGCATTTTGCCCGGATCTGCACCCACTTTTTCGTCAACCGGCTGTTCATGACGCCCAACCAGATTCTGCACAACATGCACCGGCTGGCCGGCATCCCCGGCATCATCATCCACGGACGCTACGACATGATCTGCGCCCCCGATCAGGCCTGGGACCTGCACCAGGCCTGGCCCGACTCGGAACTGCAATGGATCGATGATGCCGGGCACTCAGCAACCGAGCCCGGGACCTCGGTCGCGCTGGTCGAGGCCTGCCAACGCTTAGCCACTGACCTGACCTGAACCCGATTGTCAGGCCGCGTCCAGATCGCACATTGCTGTATTCTGTGGTGCTGATCAGGTCTGTCTTGGAAGGAACCCCATGTCATTCGCTCGTTCCAGAATCGCGATGATCGTGGCTTTGCTGGCGCTTCTGGCTGGTCTGGCCGGGCTTCGCCTGTGGCAGGGACCGGAGGTGGCCGGTTATGTGATCCAGGCCACGGCGCTGATCCAGACGGTGGTCGCCAGTGGCAGGGTCGAGTCGGTTTCACGCTCCCAGATCAGCAGCGAGATACTCGGCCTGGTGCTCGAGAGGCACGTTCAGGAAGGCGATCGGATTGTTGCCGGTCAGTTGCTGCTGGTATTGCGCGACGATACCCTCCAAGCTCAGGTTCGCCAGGCCGAAGCGGCCCTGGAACAGCTCGAATCCGTTACCAGGGGCCAGGCACGGGTCGCCCTGGAACGTGCCGAGGCAGAGCTCGAACAAGCCGAACACGAAACCCGGCGCCGGCGCCAACTGCTCGATCAATCGCTCGTTTCCACCGAAGACCTGGAGCAGTTCGAGCAGGCCGAAACCCTGGCTCGAAACAGCGTGGCAGCAGCACGCCTCGAAGTCACGTCGTTGGCGCCCGGCGGACCGGAAGAGTCGCTGCTGCACGAACGCCTGACAGCAGCCCGGACCGAGCTGGCCAAAACCCTGATCCGGGCAGAGACCTCTGGCACCATTCTGACACGCGACGTCGAACCCGGTGACCTGGTCCAGCCGGGGAAAGTGCTGTTCACCCTGGCTCTGGACGGGGCAACCGAACTGCGCGTTCCCATCGACGAGAAAAATCTTTCCCGACTTGTGCCCGGTCAGCAAGCCATGGCCATTGCCGATGCCTATCCAGACGATCCCTTCCCTGCCATCGTCAACCACATCGCCCCCCGGATCGACCCCCAGCGAGGCACCGTCGATGTGCGGCTCGCGGTCGCATCGCCCCCGACTTATCTGCGCCAGGACATGACCGTCTCGGTGACGATCGAAACCGGACGGCGCGACCACACTCTGGCTTTGCCCAATGACGCCCTGAATCTGCTCTCGAACCGACGCGCCAATGTGCTTGTGGTCCGCGATGGACGAATCCAGCAGCAACTGGTGGCGCTTGGTCTGCGCGGCCTGGCCCGCACGGAAGTACTGGCTGGCCTTGAAGCCGGGGAGCGGGTGCTGGCCAATGCTGCCTTGTCGCTTGCCGAAGGTTCGCGGGTTCGCTTCGCTGAGCAGCCCTGGCCCGATGCCGGCTTCGAATCCTCAGCGTCGGTTGATAACGAACTGCCCGTCCAGTTCGACTGATCTCATGCTCAAGCGTCTGTGGACCGAGTGGACCATCGCCGTGCATTTCCTGCGCGACGGGCGCTCCCAGACGATCATGATCATCGTCGGAGTGGCCGTAGGCGTGTCGGTGGTGGTGTTCGTTTCGGCGCTGATCCAGGGTCTACAAAGCAACATAATCGAGCGCACGCTGGGCACCCAGGCCCATATCCGCATGCTGCCGCCCGATGAAGTCAACTTGCGGGCAACGCTGCAGTCGGATGCCGTTGCCCTGGTTCAAGAAAGCCCACGCGCTCAGCGCCTGCGCTCGATTGACAATTGGCAGGAGTTTCAGCAACTGTTGGAACACTTTCCGGGCCTGATCGCCGTCTCTCCAGTGGTCTCGGGCCCGGCCTTCGCCCGCCGCGGCGATGCGCTGGAGTCGGTGGCTCTGGTCGGCATCGACATCGAGCACTACCGCCAGATCATCCCGCTAGAGGACGCCATCAGGGAAGGACACATGCGAGTCGGCGCTGGTGACGCCATGATCGGCCGGGAGCTGGCTCGAACGCTGGGCTTGCGCCAGGGCGACAAGCTCAGGCTGGATACCGGCCAGCAGAACACCACCGTCGTTAACCTGGCCGCGATCTTCGAGTTTGGCGTGCGTGATCTGGATGCGCGCTTCGTCTATCTCGATCTCAAGCAGGCCCAATCCCTGCTGGATCTGCCCGGCGGGGTGACCGTGATTGACTTGAAAGTCGAGGATATCTTCGCCGCCGAGCTGGTCGCCCGACGGCTGGAGCGGCTGACAGGACTGGAGGCGGAGAGCTGGATGGAGACCAACGCTCAACTGATGAACGCGCTGTCTGCGCAAAGCCTGTCGACCAACATCATCATGCTTTTCGTTGGACTGTCGGTGGCTTTCGGCATCGCCAGCGTATTGTCGGTGAGCGTGGTTCAGCGCACTCGCGAGATCGGCATTCTCCGCGCCACAGGGGCCAGCCGGAAGCAGATTCTGCGCGTCTTCCTGATCGAAGGCGCCGCCTTCGGGCTGCTTGGCTCGATTCCAGGCATCGCCGCCGCTTACGTTCTGGTCTGGATATTCAATCAGTTCGGTCCGGGCTTGTTTTACATCCCGATTGCCGGCCGGCTAACGCTGCTGGCGGTGCTGCTGGCTACGTTGACCGGGCTGCTGGCCGCCGCTCTGCCCGCACGGCGGGCCGCCCGCCTGGATCCGGTCGTGGCCATTCGCGATGTCTGATATCGACGAAGAAGTTCTGCGTCTGCAACAGGTCCGCAAGTCCTACAATCTGGGCCGACCCAACGAGGTCGAGGTACTGCACGGCATCGACCTGGCCGTCGGGCGATCGGATTTTGCGGCACTGGTCGGGCCGTCCGGATCGGGCAAGAGTACGCTGCTTAATATCATCGGGCTACTCGACCAGCCATCGACCGGGGAGCTCTACCTGCTGGGACAGGCGACCCGTGCGATGGATGATGCTGCACGCACTTCGCTCAGAGGACGACAAATTGGATTCGTGTTCCAGTTTCATCACCTGATCCAAGCTTTCAGTGCAATCGACAACGTACTGATGCCGCTGATGCTCAGAGACGGGAAGCCGGATGCCGGCGCCAGGCGACGTGCACAGGAACTGCTGGACGCGGTCGGTCTGGGTCGCTATGCCGACCAGCCACCGAATCAACTCTCCGGAGGTCAACAGCAGCGCGTCGCGATTGCCCGCGCCTTGATCACCGAGCCGGCACTGGTGCTGGCCGACGAGCCGACAGGCAATCTGGATAGTCAGAGCGCGGCCGGGGTATTCGAGCTGCTCAGACGCTTCAACCGGGAGTTCGGATGCAGCGTGCTGCTGGTCACCCACGACGCCCGGCTATCGGCGGCCTGCGATCGCACGATCGACCTGGTCGACGGTCACATCGTCAGTGACCAGGTAACCCACTCGCCATGAACGCAGGGCAGCATCTGGCGCCTGCGTTCATCTGTCGACAGCCCAGTTGTGCTTCAACCCGTTTGGAACAGCCGCTCTAATTCGCGGCCATAAGCTTGATCGTGCGTTAAACTCTTTGGACCTGCGAGGCATCAGCATCGATCATGCGTAAATCCTTTGACTACATCATCGTCGGGGCCGGTTCGGCCGGTTGCGTGCTGGCCAATCGTCTGAGTGCCGATCCGGCGGTGCAGGTGCTGCTGCTCGAAGCTGGGCCTCGTGACTGGAACCCGTTTATTCACATGCCGGCGGGCCTGGCCAAGCTGGTCAATTTCAAGTCGCTGAACTGGAACTACGAAACCGAGCCCGAACCGGCACTGAACAACCGCCGTCTTTACTGGCCGCGCGGACGGGTGCTGGGCGGCTCGAGTTCGATCAATGCGATGTGTTACTCACGCGGTCATCGCAGCGATTACGACGACTGGGCCGAAGCGGGCAACCCCGGCTGGGCCTGGTCGGACGTGCTGCCGTATTTCAGACGCTCCGAGAACCAGTCGCGCGGTGAATCCGACCTCCACGGAGTCGGCGGGCCTTTAAGTGTCTCCGACCTGAGCTATACCAATGACCTGAGCGATGTCTACATCCAGGCCGCCGAACAGGCCGGTTTCGCGCGCAACAGAGATTTCAATGGCCCGGCTCAGCGCGGTGTCGGCTTTTACCAGGTCACCCAGCGCAACGGGCGACGCTGCAGTACGGCGACCGGCTATCTCGATCCCGTCAAATCGCGTTCCAACTTGACCGTACTGACCGGTGCGATGACCCTGGGTCTGACTTTTGCCGGCAGTGACCGGATCAACGGCGTGCGCTTTCGTCGACGTGGCCGGACCCTGACCGTGAATGCCGACCGCGAGGTGTTGCTGTCGGCCGGTGCCATCAATTCGCCCCAGCTTCTGATGCTGTCCGGAATCGGACCGGCCGGCATGCTCGAATCCGCCGGGGTCAGCGTTCGCCACGAGATCAGCAACGTCGGGCGCAACCTGCAGGATCACCTGGATATCTGCACGCTGACCCGCTGTTCGCAGCCGGTCACCTACGACCAGATGAGCGAGTTGCGCGTCGGACTTCGCTACTTTCTCTATCACGAGGGCGCCGGCACATCGAATATTGCCGAAGCCGGAGCGTTTCTGGTCAGCGGGCGCGGGCGCGATGACCGGCCCGATATCCAGATGCACTTCGTGCCCGCCCTGCTCGATGATCACGGTCGCAATCGCCTGCCCGGCGACGGTTACACCCTGCACGCGTGTCCGCTACGCCCGCAAAGTCGCGGCCACCTGGTCCTGCGTTCGGACAACCCGAAGGAACCCATCGCCATTCATGCCAATTACCTCAGCGAGGCAGCCGACCTTGAAATGATGCTCGATTGCGTACGACTGTCGCGCCAGATTCTCGAGCAGCCGGCGTTCAAGCCATTCCGTGCCCACGAAATTTTTCCCGGCAATGACATTAATAGCCGCGACGGCCTGATCGATTTCATCCGGACCAAGGCCGAGACCATCTATCACCCGGTCGGCACCTGTCGCATGGGTTCCGATCCGCATTCGGTGGTTGATCCGGAACTGAAAGTGCGCGGACTGGACGGCCTGCGGGTGATCGATGCCTCCATCATGCCGACCCTGGTCGGCGGCAACACCAATGCTCCGACCATCATGATTGCCGAAAAAGCTGCCGACTTGATTCTCGGCCAGACCGGGTTGGTCACGAATACCCAAAGCAAAGCTGCCTGATGAGCGAGCAGCAGGAATTTTTTGCCACAGCCGGTCGTGGCCTTGAGGATCTGCTGGCCGAGGAATTGAAAGCGCTGGGATTCGAGTCGACGCACGCCCAACGGGGCGGTGTCGTCTTCAACACCACGCTCGAGGGCGCCTATCGCGCCTGCCTGTGGTCGCGACTGGCCAGCCGGATTCTGCTGCCGCTGACCGAGTTCAGCGCCGAGGACGACGACCAGCTCTACGCCGGAACACGCACCGTCAACTGGACCGATCACCTGGGGCCTGAGCAGACCCTGGCGGTCTCGTTCACCGGCATTCGTCCGACCATCAGCCATAGCCGCTTCGCCGAGCAGCGGGTCAAGGATGCCATCGTCGACCAGATTCGGGATGCCACCGGAGAACGTCCATCGGTCGATACGCGGGAGCCGGACCTGCGCATTCATGTGCACATGGAAAAGCATCAAGTCACCCTGGCGCTCGATCTGTCCGGCGAAAGCCTGCATCGACGCGGCTATCGGGAAGCCGGCAATATCGCGCCGTTGAAGGAGAACCTGGCCGCCGCCATGCTGATGCGCGCGGACTGGCCAGAGATTTCGGCCGCTGGAGGTGGCCTGGTCGATCCGATGTGCGGCTCCGGCACCCTGGTGATCGAAGCAGCAATGATAGCTTCCGATTCCGCGCCAGGACTACTGCGTACCCACTTCGGTTTCCTGGCCTGGCGCGGCCACGACGCGGCGGTCTGGAAGGCGCTGATCGACGAGGCCATCGAGCGCCAGCAAACCGGCCTTGAAGCGCTGCCAGCATTGCTCGGACTGGACAATGACCCGGCTGTTGTCAGGATTGCTGCCGCCAACGCCCGGCGGGCTGGCTTCGGCAAGCAGCTACGTTTCGAAACGGGCGATCTGACCGAAGCCCGCCCGAATGCCCCGCGTGGTCTGCTGATCACCAATCCCCCCTACGGCGAACGGCTGGGTCAGGAGCATGAACTGCTGCCGCTGTATCTGCGCCTGGGGCAAACCCTGCGCGAGCACTTTCCCCAATGGCGGGCGATGGTGCTGAATGGCGCCGGTTGCGAGATTGGCCTGAAACCGGAGCGCAGCTGGCAGCTATTCAACGGTCCGATCGAATGTCGTCTCGAGCGCTTTGAGATCGGCGAGACTCCCGGTGAAGCCAGCCAGCCCGCCGCCGACCTGGTCAACCGGATCAACAAGAATCGCCGCCAGCTGTCGCGCTGGCTGAGCCGGGAAGGCATTCACTGCTACCGGGTCTACGATGCTGACATCCCTGAATATGCCCTGGCCGTCGACGTGTACGGCACGACCGACGGCGACTGGCTGCATGTCCAGGAATACCAGCCGCCCGGGACGGTTGACGCCAAAAAGGCCCAGTCCCGACTGCGCGCCGCATTGACCGCATTGCCAGACGCGCTGGGCGTGGACCCTTCACGGATGGTGTTCAAGGTCCGCAAGCGTCAGCGCGGGCAAGATCAGTACCAGCGTCAGAGCAACGCCTCCCGGCACCTGATCGTCCAGGAAGGACGCTGCCGGCTGAAGGTCAATCTGACCGACTACCTGGATACCGGGCTGTTTCTCGATCATCGACCGGTTCGACTGTGGCTGGCCGAGAATGCCGCCGGCAAGCGCCTGCTGAACCTTTTCTGTTACACCGGCGCGGCCACCGTCCATGCCGCCGTGGGAGGTGCCGCGGAAACCACCAGCGTTGATCTGTCGAACACGTACCTGGACTGGCTGGCCGACAATCTCACCCTCAATGATTGCGCCACCAGCAATCATCGGCTGGTCCAGGCCGATTGCCGCGAATGGCTGGTCGACTGCAACGAGACATTCGACCTGATTTTCCTGGACCCTCCGAGCTTTTCCAACTCCAAGCGCATGGAAGGTGTCCTCGATATACAGCGCGACCACGCCGAACTGATCGACCAGGCCATGACCTGCCTGTCGGCTGACGGCACCCTGATCTTCTCGACCAACCTGCGGCGCTTTCGACTGGATCCCGGACTGGAGCAGCACTTTGACATCGACAATCGCAGCGTCTGGTCAATTCCGAAAGACTTTCAGCGCAATCAACGCATTCACCAGTGCTGGTTCATCCGCCGGCGTTGAGCGCCGGTGGCCGGGGTACACTTCCAACCTGATCGTTTGATGCCCGGCCTGTGAAACTGTTCGTTGCCCGACTGCTGATTCGCTTTTTGAGTCTGATGCCCCTGCGTCTGCTTCACACGCTGGCCGTCCCGCTGGGGGCGCTTGCCTGGTACTTACCGTCTCGCAAGCATGGCGTTATCGCAGCCAACCTGGCGATCGCGTTTCCCGATCTGGACAGCACACAACGCAGGCAACTGCATCGCGCTCATCTGATCGAGATGATTCGGCTGGTGCTGGAGACCGGCGCCGTTTGGCACTGGTCGGCCGAGCGCCTGGTCAGACATGTCCCGGACGTCGAGGGACTGGACGCACTCCGACAGGCCGAGCAGGAAGGTCGCGGCCTGCTGATTCTCAGCGCCCATCTCGGCAATTGGGAAATTCTGACCCTCTTTACCTCCCTGCAGATGCCGTTGGCCGGCCTTTACCGCGCGCCCGGCAACGACCGGATCAATCGTGCCATCACCCGATCGCGCGAACGCTTCGGCGGTCAACTGATTGCCAGTGGCAGCCCGGCCATGCGTGGCCTGCTGCGCCAGCTTAAAGACGGAAAAGCGGCCGGCATTCTGGTCGATCAGCAACCCAAGCAGGGTGAAGGCGTTTTCGTGCCGTTTTTCGGACAGCCTGCGCTGACCATGACCCTGGCCCATCGCCTGGCCATGAAAACCGGCTGCGCGGTCTTTTTTGCCCACAGCGAACGCTTGCCCCGGGGCCGCGGCTGGGCGCTGGGTTACACTCGTGCCGACGAGGCTTTTTACGATGAGAAGCCGCAAGTGGCACTGGGTGCGATGCACGCGTGGCTGGAACAAGCGATTTCGGATCGGCCAGCTCAGTACCTGTGGCGCTACAAGCGTTTCGGCCTGCAGCCTGAAGGTGCAGCAGCCGTTTATCCCGCTCGACGATGATGCTGCGCCTGGCCAGTCTTCTGATCCGTTTGCTCGGCTGGCTTCCGCTGGCCGTACTCCACCGTCTAGCCGTCGTGCCCGGCCTGCTGCTGAGAGCACTGCCATGGAAAAAACACGCCATTATCAAGGCCAACCTGGCCCTGTGCTTTCCTGACTGGGACGAGGGTCAGCGCCGCCGGCTGCATCATCGCTACCTGGTGGAGCTTTTTCGCCTGGTCTTCGAGGCCGGCGCGCTGTGGCACTGGTCGCGCAAGCACATCGAAGATCACGTTCGCCTGGTCGAAGGGCAGGATTTGTGGCGCCGGATTTGCACGGATGATCGCGCCACGCTGCTGATCAGTGCCCATCTGGGTAATTGGGAACTGCTGAATCTGTATTTGAGTCAACATCTGCCTTTGGCGACGCTGTACCGGGCGCCGACCGATCCGGCCCTGGATACCTTTATCAATCTCCCGCGCAAGCGATTTGGCGCCCACATGGTGGCCGGCAACCGCGCCGCCCTGCGCCAGCTTCTGACCCAACTGCGTTCGGGCCAGATGACAGCGATTGCCGCCGATATTCAGCCCAAGCGTGGCGACGGCGTGTTCGTGCCCCTGTTCGGCGTGCCCGCCTTGACCATGACCCTGCTAAACAACTTGGCCCGGCGAACAGAATGCCGGGTGGTCTTTGCCTGGGCCAAACGACGGCCCGCTGGCAAAGGCTGGGATCTGTCATTGATCGAGGCTGATGAGCGCATTCGAAGCGACGACCCCCAGGTCGCACTGGGCAGCATGAACGAGTGGCTTGAAGGCGCCATCCTCGAAGCGCCCGAGCAGTATCTGTGGCTCTACAAACGTTTCAGCAAACGCCCCGAAGGGGTATCGCCTCGCTATCCGAAGAAATGATCCAGGAGCTGATCACGTGTCAAATGTGATCTCTCTGTAGGTTGCCCGTACGCAATAAACGGGATATTAGGTGGACAGCGGCGAGTGGTGCCGCCTGCTGGCGAGCCGAGGGTCAGATCGCCAATGGTGATTGATTCGGCTTCTGTGGGGCTTGGGTGCCCGCGACTCGTCATCCGAATACTGGAACGGCGAAGTTCTCTTCTTGGAAAGGTGGTTCAGGAAAGATGCTGAGCCTTTGGTGCCTGCCTCCGTGACCCTCGGCCCGCCATCAGACAACACCACTCCCCGTTGTCAGATGGTTGCAAGGAGCAGGGTTCTGCCTTTACCAAACCCTCAAACTGCTGCATTGGGTGCTGTCGGGAGGGGCGGGCTGACCGGGGCGCGGAAGCGGCTTCATAGTAAACAGCACCTTTCGGACTCCACGACATTCTCAGGAAGCCTAAAAGTAAAGCCATCTTCACCACCGCCTATTCGTTGGCACCTGGCTCCACAGAACTGGCCGACTCATCGGAGCCGATCGTCCTGGCCAGCCCGAACCGCCCGGCAGTACCCGATGCTCAATTCTCCCTACACCTCAAGCTCCAGAGGCTGAACAAATTTTCATTTTTTAGGTGTGGCCAACCTGCTGAGATACAAAACTCAATTCTTCCAGTGACTGGCGGCTCGGGTCAGTCGATTGACGATGCCGGCCCAGGACGGATCGATGAGGCGTCTGGCGGGAAGCAGGAGTACCAGGCGGTCGACCGGTCCGTCATCGGCGCGTCGCAACAAGCGGTACAAGTCGCGTGCGGCCTGATCGGGGTCGTCGGCCAGTTCGATCAGTGCCAGACCAGACTGGAGCGAAAACTTCCGACGGGCCTCGGACAACGCATCCTCGTCGGCCGTCACTTGCACTGTCAACGGCCTGGCGGGTCGGTAATGCTGCCGCATCTGGCCAGGGGCCACCTGATCATCCTGGACAGCCTCATCGGTCCGTTCCACCAGGTACCAGTCCTCCGGCAGGACCGCTTTGAGCGCCTCCCGATCGATCATGCCGGGACGCAGCACGGTCAGTCGCTGATTGGGTTCGTCGACTGCCACAATGGTTGATTCAATCCCTACCCGACACGGGCCACCATCGAGCACAGTGACGTCATCGGCAGAAAACGCGAGCGCGACATCGTCGGCACTGGTGGGTGAGACTCGAGTCGACAGGTTGGCACTGGGAGCGACCAGTGGCACCGGGCTGGCTCGCAGCACGGCCAGGGCCACGGGATGGTCCGGCATGCGCAGGGCCACCGTATTCTGACCGGCGGTGATCACATCGCTGATGCGATCAGACTTGGGCAGGACCAGGGTCAGCGGCCCGGGCCAGAAATGCTCGGCCAGCACGCCTGCCATGACCGGCCAGCTCTGCACGCACAACCGGGCCTGATCCAGCGTACCGACATGGACAATCAGCGGATTGGTCGGCGGGCGACCCTTGAGTTCGAAAATCCGGGCGATCAGATCGGGACGATCGATTGGAGCGGCCAACCCGTAGACGGTCTCGGTCGGCAAGCCGAGCAGTCGACCTTGATCAAACACCTGACCGGCATCAATCACTGTCGATCCAGCCGACGCAACCAGACCATCATGACCTTCTCGGCCTGCTGATCACCATTGGACCGGGCAACCTCGACACCCTGCTCCCAGGCCTGCCGGGCGGCAGCCGAATCCCCGCTGTCATTCATTGCCTGACCCAGCGCCTGCCAGGCCATGGTCCGATCCGGGTCGAATGCGGTAGCCCGCCGCAGATGTTCGACGGCGATGGTCAGCTCGCCTGCTTTCAGCCGCGCCTGACCGGCCGCCAGACGAGCTTCATAGCCGTCCCGTCCCTGCTCGATCAAGCGTTCAATCACTACCGGATCCATACGCTACCCCGATCCATATTCAACCCTTAGTGCTTCCAGTAGGACGGCGTCAGCAAAACCAGAATCGTGAAGATCTCGAGACGACCCAGCAGCATGGCGAAACTCATCAACCACTTGGTTCCGTCACGCAACGGTCCCCAGTTTGCGCCCGCCTCGCCCAGCGCCGGACCGAGGTTGTTCATCGCCGAAAAGACCACGGAAACGGCCGTCACCAGATCCTGCTCGATTCCCGACACGATCAGGGTCAGCACCACGACGCAGAGAATGTACAACGATACAAATCCCCAGACCGCATTGGCCACTTCCTGATTGAGGCTTTGACCGCCGAACTTCAGTGGAACCACCGCGCGCGGATGGACTAGCCGCTGAAGTTCGCGCAGGCCCTGCTTGGTCAGCAGGTAAACCCGGATAATCTTGAACCCGCCGGTGGTCGCCCCGGCGCAACCTCCCAGCCCGCTGATCAGAATCAGAAGCAGCGGCAGAGTACCTGGCCAGAGATAGACATCGGCAGTCGCGAAGCCAGTCGTGGTGGTATAGGACACGGCCTGAAAAACCGCATAGCGCAGAGCATCCCAGAAGCTGTCGTAGATATCCTGGTGCCAGAGCAGGATGGTGATGACCACCGAGATCAATAGCAGCAGAACGGCAAACAGCTTCAATTCGGGATCGCGCAAATAGACCTGCGCGGTAGCCCGGCACAGGGCCAGATAGTGAAGCGCAAAGTTAAGGCTTGCAATGAACAGAAAAAACACCACCAACCAGTCGATCAGTGCGCTGTCGAAATAACCGATCGAGGCATCGTGGGTCGAGAATCCGGCAGTAGAGATAGTCGAAAAACTGTGAGTGACGGCGTCGAACAGACTCATGCCCGCCGCCCAGAAGGCGGCAGCGCAGACCACAGTCAATCCAATATAGATCAACCACAGCGCCTTGGCGGTTTCGGCAATGCGTGGCGTCAACCGACTTTCCTTTACTGGTCCGGTTGCCTCGGCCTTGTAGATCTGCATACCACCAACCCGAAGCATCGGCAGGATGGCAACCGCCAGAACGATGATCCCCAGACCACCCATCCACTGGAGCTGCTGGCGGTACCAGAGGATCGAAATCGGCATCGCATCGAGCCCGGCGAACACCGTCGCCCCGGTCGTGGTGATGCCCGAGGTAGATTCGAATACCGCGTCGGCCAGGCTTGCATCCAGGGCCAGTACGAAGGGGATGGCACCGGCCAGACAGACCGCTCCCCAGCAGGCAACGACCACCAGGAATCCATCACTGATGCGAAGGTCGCGCGTAGCATTGCGCACCGGCCAGTAAATCAGCGCACCGGCAAGCGCGACCGCGATCAGACTGGTTGTGAAGGCCATCGCCGCGCCATCATCGTTGAACAGCGCAAACACCAGTGGTGGCACGAAACCCAAGCTTAAAAAGAACAGTAGCACGCCGACGATCCTCTGAACCGGCGCGTAGGCAAAATGACGCATCAGAGAAAAACCGCGTCGACCGAGAACAGCCGTTCAACCCGGCTGATCTGTTTCTGATCGGCCACGAACAGGATCACGTGATCGTTGTTCTGAATGACCACGTTGTCATGGGCAATAATCACTTCCTCGCCCCGCACGATACCGCCAATGCTGGTGCTCGACGGCAAGTCGATCTCGTCGATCCGCTTGCCAACCACTCGCGACGATCCGGGCGTGCCGTGAGCGACCGCTTCGATCGCCTCGGCGGCGCCGCGGCGAAGCGAGTGCACCCGAACCATATGGCCCTTGCGGATATGGGTCAGCAGCGCGCCAATGGTGACCTGCTGCGGGCTGACCGCCACATCGATCCGATCGGATTCGACCAGGTCGACATACGCCGGTCGGTTGATCAGGGTGATGACCTTGTCGGCACCCATTCGCTTGGCCAGCATCGACGAAAGGATATTGGCTTCGTCGTCATTGGTCAGCGCGCAGTAGACGTCGGTTTCGTTGATGCCTTCCTCGTGCAGCAAATCCTCGTCGGCACAGTCGCCCACCAGCACGATTGCGGTATCCAGGTCCTCGGCAATTCGCTCGGCGCGAACCGGATCGCGCTCGATGATCTTGACATGGTGATTGCGCTCCAGGCGGCGGGCCAGGTTGGCACCGATATTACCGCCGCCGGACAGCAGAATGCGGTTGGCCGGGCCACTCATCCGCCGAAGCTCGCGCATGACCACCGGAATGTCCCGGGTCGCGGCAAGAAAGAAAACGATGTCATCAACTTCGATGATGGTATCGCCCTGCGGAATGATCGCTTCATCGTTACGAAAAATTGCCGCAACCCGGGTATCCACGCCATCGGGCAACTTCTCACGCAGGGATTTCAACTCGCGCCCGACCAGCGGGCCGTCATGAAATGCCCGGGTGGCGACCAGTTGCGCCCGGCCATCGGCAAAATCCAGCACCTGCAGCGCACCCGGATACTCGATCAGGCGCTGGAGATGATCGGTCACCAGCGCCTCCGGGCTGATCAACACATCGATCGGCGTGTGCTCGCGATCAAACAGTTCCGGATGGGCCAGGTAGTCCGCCGCCCGCACCCGGGCCACCTTGGTCGGGGTATTGAACAGCGAGTAGGCGACCTGGCAGGCCACCATGTTGGTTTCATCCGAGTTGGTCAGCGCGATCAGCAGATCCGCGTCCTGAATCCCGGCACGAATCAGGGTCTGGGGATGGGCCGCATGCCCGAGCACGGTGCGGATATCCAGCTTTTCCTGCAGTTCGCGCAGACGCTCGGCATCGGTGTCGACCACCGTGATGTCATTTTCTTCCTGCGACAGGCTGTAGGCCATCCCGGTTCCCACCTGACCGGCGCCAAGAATGATGATCTGCATAATTTATCCCCGGTTCTTGCCAGCCCGCTATATCTGCTTGGGATCGATCCCGAGCTGTCTCAGCTTGCGATACAAATGTGTGCGTTCCATTTCAACCACTTCGGCCAGCTTGCCGACACTGCCGTCCACCGACTTCAGCTTGAACGTCAGATACTGGCGCTCGAACTCTTCGCGTGCTTCCCTGAGCGGCTTGTGGAACAGTGCGGGAATATCCTGGTCCTGTCCCGAAACCGGCACCGAACGGGACAACACCTCATCCACTTCGGCCACCGACACGTCGTTGTCGCCACCCAGAATCAGCAGACGCTGGACCAGGTTCTTCAGCTCCAGCAGATTGCCTGGCCAGTGATGCTGGCGCAGTCGATTCTGGGCCGCTACCGAGAAGTGCCTATAGGGCACGCCATCGCGGCTGGGGAAGTATTCTGCGTAGAAGCGAATCAGATCCGGCACGTCATCCTGGCGCTCACGCAATGGCGGAATGTCCAGCGGCACCACGTTCAGCCGGTAAAACAACTGCTCTTCGAACTTGCCGGCCTGAACCAGCGACTCCAGCCCCACCGTTGTGCCGGCTATCAAGCGGATATCAAGGGCCTGACCGTTGGCCGAATCGGCGTCCAGTCGACCGTTTTCGATCAGGCCGAGCAACAGGTTCTGGGCCGGCGCGTCCAGCTGGCCTACATCTTCGATGAACAACACCCCTTGCCGGGCCTGAGACAGCAGTCCTGGTTGCTGTTCGGTTCCGAGCAGAAGCCGGCTCCAGTCTTCACTGTCGGCCCGCGACGGCGCGACCACGAACGGGCCGTTGCTGCGCCGGGAATGGGCGTGAATCCAGCGGGCTGCCACGGCCTTGCCGACGCCGGTCTCACCGTTGATCAGAACCGGCGTATCGTGGGCAGCAATCCGCTCCAGGCGGCGTTTGAGCTGCTGCACGGCCAGCGAGCGGCCCAGCGGTTCCATCACCGCCGGTGCCTGCTGGCGCAGACCGGCGTTCTCGCGCTTCAGTCGCCCGGCTTCCAGCGCATTGCTGACTGTGACCATCAGCTTGGCCATGGAAACCGGTTTCTCAATGAAATCGAATGCCCCCAGCCGAGTCGCCTCGACCGCCGTCTCCACCGAGCCATGGCCCGAGATCATCACCACCGGGCAGTCCAGAGAGTCGGTCTCCCGCCACTCGCGCAACAGGCTGATACCGTCGGTATCCGGCATCCACACGTCGAGGAGAATCAGGTCTGGCTGGCTCTGACCACGCACTTCACGCGCCTGCGAGGCATCGCCCGCGCTGAATACTTCGTAACCTTCGTCGGCAAGGATCTCGCCAACCAGTTCGCGAATGTCGGGTTCGTCGTCAACAATAAGAATGCGGGCGTTGGCCATCGCGCTATTGTAACTTTGATCCGGCCGGCAATGGTTGGGTCAATTGGGCGGCCGGTAGCCAGATTTTCACCTGGGCCCCCGATTCACGATTGGCCACCTCGATCTGTCCGCTGTGCTCGTCGATGATCCGCCGGACGATCGCCAGACCCAAACCGGTTCCGCGCTGCTTGGTGGTCACGTAGGGCTCGAAAATCCGTTCCAGCACATCGCTGTCAAAACCCGGGCCATCGTCAACCATGCACAGCAATACGCCGGGAATATTGTCCCTGACCTCGGCTGCCAGGCTGATGGTCAGACTCGGGCACGCCGTCGGATGGGCCTCCTGGGCATTTCGCACCAGGTTCAGCAAGACCCGGCGGAGACTCGCCGGGTCGGCCATCACCGGAGGTGTGTCGGCGGCGACCTCAAGGTCAAAGACAACTGGCTGATCGCCGCTGGCATACAGGTCGGCAACCTCGCGGATCAGCTCCTCCATCGCTACCGGCTCGAGCCTGAGACGAACCGGACGAGCATAGTCGCCAAACGCATCGACCAGTCGCTTGAGCGTGTCTACCTGGCCACGGATGGTCGTGGTTGCGCGATCCAGCAGCGCGCGCTGCTCCTCGTCAAGCACCGGATCAAGCTTGTACTTCAAGCGTTCGGCAGCCAGCTGGATCGGGGTCAGCGGATTCTTGACCTCGTGGGCCAGGCGTCGGGCAACTTCGGCCCAGGCTGCCTCACGCTGGGCCTGATCAAGCACGGTCACATCGTCGAACACCACCACCTGCCCACCGGTTTCCGGCGGAAGATCCGACCCCCGACACACCAGCACCAATGGCTTGTCGGGCAGGCCCAGCTGAATTTCCTGGCGCCAGTCACCGGAGGGACCTTCCGTACGGGCAATCAGAATCTTGAGCAGCGGCGCCAGATCGGGACGCTTTTCCAGCAATTCGGCCAACCCTCGGCCCTGATCGCCGTCCAGTTTGAGAATGCGGCCGGCCGATTCATTGAAAGCGCTCAAGGCGCCGTCGGAGTCAATCGCAACCACGCCGGCCGACAACCGTCCCAGCACGATTTCCAGGTAGCGACGCTGGGCCTCCAGGGCCTGGCGACTGGCCGCCAGCTCGCGGGTCATGACATTGAACGACTGGACCAGAAAGCCCAGCTCGTCGCGATGGGCAACCGACAATTGCTCGGGAAAACGTCCGGCCGCAATTTCGTCGGTCGCGACCGCCAGTTCACGGATGGGTTGAGACAGCCGGCGAGCCGCGTTGAACGCCACCAGCATGGCCAGCAGCGCCGTCAGCAGCAGCACCAGGGTCAGGATCAGGACCAGCGATTGCTGCAAACGATCACGCAGGAACGACACGTTCAGGTAGCGGTAATAGGCCTCCTCGATGCTGTCAGCCAACTCGCTGAATTCGGCCGGTAGAGGATAGACGCCCTGGAGCAGCTGATTGCCGGTTCCGAAATCGGGCGTCTGCAGCTGGACCAGGGCGCGAATCTTGAATGCATCGCCGCTGCGCTCGGCCGCAGCGTACTGCTGATTGTCCAGCGCCTGCGCCAGGGCAAAATTGCTGGGCAGATCAGCCACCAGTTGGCCCGGGTTGATATTGACCGTGACCCGGGCCTGACCGGAAGCATCCAGTACGCTCAGCTCGACCGGGCCGGCAGCACTGACCTGGCGCAGCAGCTGACGAAACAGCGCGTCGTCGTCTTCCAGGTCAATCTGATTGGCCAGGCGCGAGAGCTGACTACTGACTTCGCGGGTTCTCAGGTCGATGAACAACTGACCCAGTTCAATCGAATCGGCCAGCGCGGCTTCCACCTCGACATCCAGCCAGCCGTCGATGGTCTCGTCCAGAAACTGAATTGCAAACAAGTACAGGATCACGACCGGCGGCAATGCGAGGGCGATGAAGACGGCAACCAGGCGGGCAGTAAGGCGGGTTCCCGGCTCCTCTCGCCTGAGTCGCTGAACCAGGCGGACCAAGCGGCCCAGGATCACGATGATCAGAACCAGCAGCGCGATCCCGGTAATGACAAACACCCACAGCGCCATGCGCCCGAGCTGGGTGGACTCCTGCTCGACGCTGGAAACCAGGTACAACGCGCCCAGCAGGACAGCCAGTACCGCCAGCAGCGGCAATGCGCGGAGCACGCGGCGCAAGCCGGATCTATTCTTCACGCCGTTCCTCGGGCGGCATGACCCAGCTGTACCAGCGGCTCTGGGCCCGCCACTGGTCATCGAACCAGACCGGCAGTCGCATCGGTGAAGGCAGTCGGGTGCGATCCAGATGGGCTCGAATCTGGATCTGCCAGCGTCGCTCGGCGACCTCCTCGCGAGTCAGTCCGGTGGTGAATCGGCGGCGCTCAGCCAGCGCATCGACCAGAATTCCCAGACGCGGATACAGCGTCCGGGTATCGGCGCGCACATCAGTCAATTCGTAATCCCTTAGCAGTGGCAGATAGCGAACTTCAAACCGGTGATGGTGAGTACGATCCTCGCTGGCCATCACCCCATGGTAGCGACTGATGCGTACCGACAGTTCCAGTGGGACCACAACACCATGCTCCAATGCCTCGATCACCGCCTGGCCCGGTTGCCAATACAGACCAGTCTCGAATTCCAGCCCGTCCGGGGCCCATACCGGCAGCGGCTCGATCAGATCGATACGCGGTTGATCGGCCGGGTCAGGCTGGCAGCCGACGCATAGCCAGATAATAGAAACCGTCCAGATCACCCTCGCCGGGAAGAATCTGGCGACCCGGCGAGCACGAGCGTCCGGGCAGTTCGGCATGGTCGATGATGGCAAACTGTTCATGCGACTCCAGAAACGCTCGCGCCTGGCACTGGTTCTCCCGGGCCAGAACCGAGCAGGTGGCATAGACAAGGATACCGCCAGGGGCCAGTAACGGCCACAGGGCATCAAGAATATCGGCCTGGGTTTGTACCAGGGTGTCGATATCCGCCGCTTTTCTGAGCCAGCGAATATCCGGGTGGCGGCGGATGACACCCGTGGCCGAGCAGGGCGCGTCGACCAGGATCCGGTCATACGGACGACCATCCCACCAGTCCGCCGGACTGGCGGCATCGCCATGGACCAGGATGGCATCGAGATCGAGCCGGTCCAGGGCTTCGCCAACCCGGCCCAAGCGCTGAGCTTCTACATCAAGGGCGGTCAGCTCCACATCGGCTCGTTCGAGAATATGCGCGGCTTTCCCACCGGGTGCGGCGCAGGCATCGAGCACGCGCTGACCGTCTGCCAGCTCCAGATAGTCCACGGCAAGCTGGGCAGCCGCATCCTGCACCGACAGGCCGCCTTCGGCAAATCCGGGCAAATCGCTGATCCGTGCTCGCTGATCCAGACACAAGGCATCGGGTAGTCCCTGATCGGCGCAGCGAGCATCAAATCCGGCACTGGCAAGACTGGCCAGGGCCTGGTCACGTGACCATTGACGTCGATTGACACGCAGCCACAGCGGCGGCGGCTGGTTGCCTGCCTCAAGAATGGCTTGCCACTCATCGGGCCAGTCCTTTCGGACCTGTTCGATCAGCCAGCCCGGGTAACCGAAGATCACCGAGGGTGAGTCACCGAGCTCGTTTTCCAGGGAATCACGCCGGCGCAAAAAACCGCGCAGTACCGCATTGACCAGGCCACCCAGGCGACCCATTCCGGCCTCACCCGCTACGTCGACGGCCGAATGGACAATGGCGCGATCCGGCTCGCGCCCCTCACGCAACTCCGCCAGTCCAATCGCCAACACAAACCAGATCAAACGATCCCGTCGGGCTGGAGGTCGCGTAAGCAGTTTTGCGATCAATCCGTTAACCGCCGGCCAGTCGCGCAGTACCCGATGACACAATCGTCTGGCCAATGCCCGATCAGGACCGTCGCTCAAGTAAGTCAACAGCGGCGGAAGCGCCGCGTCCAGGGACTTGCCGTCATCCAGGACCAGTTGCAGCGCCCGGGCGGCAGCCAGTCGGGCCGTACCGGATTCGTGCATCAGGTCCAATCCGGGTGGGCGTTGAGCCAGTCGCGCGCACTGACTCTGCGGCGGCCCGGCGCCTGCAGCGACTCGATCGCCAGCGCGTCTTCGCCACAGGCGACGACAATGCGCCCTTTTCGGTCCTGACCTCGCATCAGCTGTCCGGGCTCGGCATTCCTGTCATCGCGCGAAATGGCCTGTGCCTGGAATATTCGACAACTCAGCCCTTCGATCTCGGCAAAAGCCACCGGCCAGGGATTGTAGGCGCGAACCTGACGGGCCAGCAGCGAGGCTGGACGACGCCAGTCCAGGCGAGCGTCTTCGCGCTGGATCAGCGGCGCATGAGTGGCCTCACGATCATCCTGGACGGTCGGTTCGGGTAACCGCCCGTCTACCAGACGTTGCAGTCCGTCGGCGAGTACCTCGGCAGCGATGATGGCCAGACGATCATGCAGCTCGCCCGCTGTTTCGTCCGCGCCAATCCGGGTGGCCGCCTTAAGCAGCACCGGGCCGGTGTCCAGACCGGCGTCCATCTGCATCAGCGAAATACCGGTTTGCTGATCACCGGCCAGCACCGCCTGATTGATCGGACTGGCACCGCGCCAGCGCGGCAGCAGGGACGCGTGCAGATTCCAGCAACCATGGGTCGGAATGGCCAGCACCACCCGCGGTAACAGCAATCCATAGGCGGCGGTAATCAGCAGATCGGGCTTGAGTCCGGCAATCAGGGCGTGGGAATCTGCCGGTTTGAGGCTGGCCGGCTGAAGCACCTCGATTCCGGCATCGAGTGCGCTTTGTTTGACCGGCCCGACCCGCAGCTTGCGGCCACGACCAGCTCCGCGATCCGGCTGGGTGAGCACGGCCAGCGGCGCATGGTCGGATTCAATCAGAAGTTTAAGCGCCGGCACCGCGAATTCAGGCGTGCCGGCGAAAATCGTCCGCAGGGCGCTCACGCGTGGACTTTATCCTGGCGCTGCTGCTTGACCAGGCGCTTTTCGACCATGCGGCGTTTCAGCGGCGAGAGGTAGTCGACGAACACTTTGCCATCAAGATGGTCGATTTCATGCTGAATACACACCGCCAGCAGCCCCTCGGCATCCAGTTCAAATGACTCTCCATCCAGGCCCAGCGCCCTGACCTTGACCGCCTCGGCGCGTTTGACTTCCGCGTAAACGCCGGGCACGGACAGACAACCTTCCTCGCAGGTCTGGCTGCCGGAACGCTCGACGATTTCGGGATTGATGAAAATCCGCGGCTCGTCGCGGTTTTCGCTCAGGTCCATAACGACCAGCCGAATACCCTGATTTATCTGGGTTGCGGCCAGTCCGATACCGTTGGCCGCATACATGGTTTCAAGCATGTCAGCGGCCAGTTTGCGCTCTGATTCAGTAACCTCGTCGACCGGCTTGGCGACACGGCGCAGGCGAGGATCGGGAAATTCAAGTATGCTCAGTCGTGACATAAGATGAAAAAAATCGCTTAAACGTGCGTTTTACAATGATAATGTTTATGGTAACCTCAGAAAAATCAAGCCCGTCGGCACCGTTGGAGGGAGACACTCCGTGAAACGCTTACTGATCGTTATTGCAATTCTGGGCCTTATGGCTAGTGTACAGGCTCAGGATGTCGAGCTGCGCGAAGATCATCCGCGCGAATACGTGGTTCAGGAGGGGGACACGTTGTGGGATATCGCTACTCGCTTTCTGACCCGTCCCTGGCAATGGCCCGCCATCTGGCAGGCCAACCCCCAGATCGACAATCCGCACCTGATTTTCCCGGGTGACCGGATATCGCTGGAGTTTGTCGGCGGCGAGCCTCGTCTGACCATGGCGCGAGACGACTCGGTTCGGCGACTCGGACCGGAAGTCCGGCGCGAGGACATCACCGGTGCGATCTCGACCATTCCCTACGATGCCATCGAGCCATTCCTGCGCAATCCACGGATTGTCACCGAAGAAGAGCTCGATGACCTGCCCTACGTGATCGCGAACTACGAGCAACGGGTTTTCGCCGGCCCTGGCGACCGTACCTACGTTCGCGGCCTGGAAGACGCACAGGTCGGCCAGGAGGTCATTGTGGCCCGCCTGACCTTTCAGTTCGAAGACCGCAGCGCGGGCGAGAACGAAGTCAGGCTTCGGCGTAACCGCATGCGCCCCGGCCCCGCCCAGGTCGCCAGCTCCGAGCGTCCCTCGAGCCCGCTGTGGCGTGCCACCTTTGGCCAGATGGAGCGATTCAACTACCCGATCATCGGCTACGAGCTGTGGGAATCGGCTCGCGCCCGCATCGTCAAGGTGGGCGACCCGACCATCCTGGAAATCACCGAAGGTCGGCGCGAAGTTGCCGAGGGCGACTATGTCCTCCCGATCGATTACCACGTCTTCGACACCAACTTCTATCCCCGTGCGATGGACGAGGTACCGGACCACGCGCGCGTTCTGACCATCAGCGAAGCCTACTACGGCGTCGGTCACTACCAGATCGTGGCCATTTCACTGGGTAGTGCCGACGGCATTGAGGCCGGTCACACGTTTTCGGCCTTCCGGCCGGGTGAGACCATCCGCGACGACCAGCGCTACCCGCTGATGAGCCGCGCGGCCTTCCAGGAATCCGAACGCCGCTTCGTGACCCTGCCCGACGAATTCGCCGGACGCCTGATGGTGTTCAGGCCGTTCGAACGGATCAGCTACGCGATCGTGCTCGACGGGACCAACGTGATTCGCGTCAACGACCGTCTGGATCACCCCGACCGCAGTCTCTAACCCTGCGGCGGGATGAGCGAGCCGGATGATACCGGTGCCTGGCTGGCGCTGATTCTTGCACGCGGTATCGGTCCGCAGTGCCTGAACCGGATGAGCGAAGTCCTTGACAGCCCGGCCAATTGGCCCCGGGCCAGTCGAGACGAGTTGAAGCGCTGCGGACTGGGGCCGGCCCTGATGGAAGCCTTGAACAATCCCGACCAGCAGCGCCTTGAGCGCTGCCTGGCCTGGCTGAAGTCCGACGAACACCATCTGATTACGCTGGATCACGCCCTTTATCCGCCATTGCTCAAGCGGATCGCCGATCCACCGGCGGCGCTGTTCGCCGTGGGCAATATAGGTGCTCTGGTGCGGCCTCAGATTGCGATTGTCGGAAGCCGAAACGCCACTCCGGGCGGACTCGATCATGCCCGGGATTTTGCCGCGACGTTTGCACGAGCCGGATTTGTCGTCACCAGCGGTCTGGCCGCGGGGGTCGATGCGCGCGCGCATGAAGGCTGCCTGGACGCCGGCGGCATGACCATCGCCGTGACCGGAACGGGACCTGAGCAGGTCTATCCGGCCAGGAACAAGGCGCTGGCGCGCCGGGCCATAGCCCAGGGCGCGCTGGTCACTCCGTTTATTCCAGGGACGCCGGTCCGACCCGGCAACTTCCCGGCCCGCAATCGGATCATCAGCGGCATGAGCCTGGGCACGCTGGTGGTCGAGGCCGGCCTACGCAGTGGCTCCCTGATCACCGCCCGGCTGGCCAATGAACAGGGCCGCGAGGTGTTTGCGATCCCCGGATCTGTCCACAATCCACTGGCGCGTGGCTGTCATCGTCTGATACGTGACGGTGCCAGGCTGGTCGAAACCGCCGAGGAAGTGGTCGAAGAACTCGCCCCGCTGGCCGGCGAACTGGCCGATCGTATTCGGGAACTGCTGGCCGCTGAATCAACACAATCACTTGAGTTAAGCGGCGACACGCCCCATTTGCATGCTGACCCGGAATATATCCGGCTGCTTGATGCGATCGGATTTGACCCTACCCCCGTCGACGACATCATTCGGCGCTCGGAGTTGACGACCGCCGCGGTATCCTCCATGCTGCTGATCATGGAGCTGGACGGTCAAGTGGCCGCCCATCCCGGCGGCCGGTACAGCCGCACCGGAACCATGGCCCCCGACAAGGACAGGAGTGAATGAAGGAAAACGTGCTTGATTTGTTGATGTATCTCTTCGAGAACTACATTTACGAGGAACCGGAAAGCACGCCGGACCGCGAGTCCCTTGGCGACAGCCTCGAAGAGGCCGGCTTTTCCAGCGCCGAAATCGACCGCGCCTTTGCCTGGCTGGACGGATTGGCCGAGCAGCGCGGGCTGCCGGATCTGGGCCATCATGGCGAGAACCCGATCCGGATTTTCAGCGACGAGGAAGTTCGCCGCCTCGATATCGACGCGCGCGGGTTTATTCTGTATCTTGAAAATGCCGGTGTTCTCGACCCGGCCCGACGTGAGCAGGTGCTCGACCGCTTGTCGGCACTGGATGCCGAGGACATTGACCTGGAAGACGTCAAGTGGGTCGTGCTGATGGTGCTGTTCAATCAGCCGGGGCAAGAGGCGAATTACGCCTGGATGGAAGATATGATGTTCGATGACGAAGGCGAAATTCGTCACTGACGGGGGTACCGACCGGACAGGGAGATCACTTCGATCCGGTCGCTTGAACCAACCGATCTACAAGGACCAATGGCCAAGAACCTACTGATTGTCGAGTCGCCGGCCAAGGCGACCACCATCAACAAATACCTGGGCCAGGACTTCGAAGTCCTGGCGTCCTACGGTCATGTCCGCGATCTGGTGCCCAAGGAAGGGGCGGTCGATACCAGTCACGACTTCGCGATGAGTTACAGCATCATCGAGCGCAACAAGAAGCATGTCGACAAGATCGTGGCCGCCGCGCGCAAGGCCGACGCCATCTTTCTGGCCACCGACCTTGACCGCGAAGGTGAGGCCATTTCCTGGCATATCGCCGAGATCCTGAAAGAGCGCGGCATCAACGGCAAAACGCCGATCAAGCGGGTGGTATTTTCCGAAATCACCAAGGGCGCGATCGACAAGGCCATGTCCCAGCCCAGGGATCTGGCCATTTCACTGGTCGATGCCCAGCAAGCGCGGCGCGCGCTGGATTACCTGGTTGGCTTCAATCTGTCACCGCTGTTGTGGAAAAAAGTGCGTCGCGGCTTGTCGGCCGGTCGGGTTCAATCGCCGGCACTGCGGATGATTGTCGAGCGCGAAGAAGAAATCGAAAAATTCGAACCGCGCGAATACTGGACCATCGAGGCCGATCTCGGCCAGAACGACGAAGACCGCTTTTCGGCCAACCTGGTCAAGCTCGACGGCTCCAAGCTCGATCAGTTCGATATCGGCAGCGAAGATCGCGCCACCGAAGTCCGCGAGCAGATTGAACGTGATGCGGACGGAAAATTCACCGTCGCCCGAATCACCAAGCGCCAGCGTCGCCGCCGCGCCCAGCCCCCGTTTATCACCTCGACCCTGCAGCAGGAAGCGGCACGCCGCCTGCGCTACACCACCCAGCGCACAATGCGTATCGCCCAGCAGCTGTATGAAGGCGTCAATATCGGCGGCGACAACCAGGGCCTGATCACCTACATGCGAACTGATTCGGTGGCCATGTCGCAGGATGCGCTGAGCGAAATTCGCAAGGTGATTGCCAGTGAATATGGCCAGGATGTCGTTCCGGAGAAGCCCAACTTCTACCAGTCGAAGTCCAAGAACGCACAGGAAGCCCATGAGGCCATCCGCCCGACCTCGGCAGAACTGACACCAATCAAGCTCAAGCGGCACCTGTCCGAGGATCAATATCGGCTCTACCAGCTGATCTGGAACCGGGCAGTGGCCAGCCAGATGATTCCGGCCGTCTACGACACGGTCAGCGCCGAATTCGACGTCGGTACGGCAACCTTCCGCGCCTCCGGCTCGACCCTGATCGAACCGGGATTTCTCAAGGTCTACCAGGACGCGCAGGCCGAAAAGGACAACCGCCTGCCCGAACTCAACGAGGGCGATGCAATCAACCTGGCCGAAGTTCGCGGCGAGCAGCACTTCACCGAACCGCCGCCACGCTACTCGGAAGCCAGCCTGGTCAAGGCGCTCGAGGATCACGGCATCGGTCGTCCATCGACCTATGCATCGATCATTCAGACCCTGAAAGATCGCGAATATGTTGACCTGGAGAACCGTCGATTCACCCCGACCTCCACCGGCCGGGTTGTGTCCAATTTCCTGTCGAATCACTTCGAACGCTACGTCGACTACGATTTCACCGCGCGCCTGGAAGACGAGCTCGACGCGATCTCGCGGGGCGAGCAGGAATGGGTTCCGCTGCTGAGAGAGTTCTGGCAGCCGTTCATCGACCGGGTCAATGAAAAAGAGGAAAGCGTCAGCCGCCAGGAAGCCCAGCAGGCGCGTGAACTGGGTATTGATCCCAAGTCCGGCAAGCCGGTGATCGTCCGGCTGGGACGCTATGGACCCTTCGCCCAGATCGGCCAGGCCGAAGACGAAGAAAAGCCCGAATTTGCCGGCCTGCGCAAGGGCCAGAAAATGGAAACCATCACCCTGGAAGAAGCGCTGGAGCTGTTCAAGCTGCCGCGCAACCTGGGTGAGACGCCTGAAGGTGAACCGGTGCAGGCCAATATCGGCCGCTTTGGGCCCTATATCCGCTACGGCGCGCGCAATTTCGTCTCGCTCAAGGACGTGGACCCGCACGATGTCACCCTGGAGCAGGCGCTGGAGCTGGTCACGGCCCACAAGCAGATGCTCAAGGAGCGCGTGATCAAGGCCTTCACCGAGGAAGGCATCGAAATCCTCAAGGGCCGCTATGGCCCGTTCGTGACCGACGGCAAACGCAACGCCAGCGTGCCGAAGGACGTGGAACCCGAATCCCTGGACCTCGAGCAGTGCAAGAAAATGCTCGACGAAGCCCCGCCCAAGGGCAGTCGCGGCAAATTCGGCAAGAAGAAAGGCGCCGGCAAGAAAGCGGGCAAGAAGAAAACCGGCAGCAAGAAGGCCGGCAAGAAAAAGTCATCGAAGAAGAAGAAAAAGAAATCGTCTTCCAAGAAGAAAGCCTCCAAGAAAAAGACCGGGTAAGTCACGATGTCAGCAGGCAGTTCCCAGTCGGCAACCCCGCCCGATATTGATGTCGTTCGCGCCTATCTGACCGACCTCCAGGATCGTCTGTGTAAGGCGTTCGAGACCTGCGATGGTGAAGCGCGTTTCAGGGAAGATGCCTGGGACCGGCTCGACGGCGGCGGCGGACGAACCCGGGTAATGGAAAACGGCGCCGTTTTCGAAAAAGGCGGGGTCAATTTCTCCCATGTTCACGGTGATGCCCTGCCCCCGGCGGCCAGTGCGCGGAGGCCGGAGCTGGCCGGGCGCAACTTCCAGGCGCTGGGCGTATCCGTGGTGATGCACCCAACCAACCCGTACTGTCCGACCAGTCATGCCAATGTTCGTTTCTTTATCGCTGAAAAGCCGGGCGAAGCGCCGGTGTGGTGGTTCGGTGGCGGCTTCGACCTGACCCCGGTCTATCCGTTCGACCAGGATTGTAAAGACTGGCACCGGTCCGCTCACGATCTGTGCCAGCCGTTTGGCGACACTGTTTACGCCGAACACAAGCGCTGGTGCGACGAATACTTTTATCTGCGCCACCGCGACGAGACCCGCGGTATTGGTGGACTATTCTTCGATGATCTCAATGACTGGGGTTTCGACCGGAGCTTTGCCTATCTCAAGGCCGTCGGAGAAGGTTATCTCAATGCCTATCCGCCGATTGTCGAGCGTCGCAAGAAACATGCCTTCGGCCAGCGCGAAATCGAATTTCAGCGCTATCGCAGAGGTCGCTACGTGGAATTCAACCTGGTCTACGACCGCGGCACCCTGTTCGGCCTGCAGTCAGGTGGGCGAACCGAATCCATCCTGATGTCCCTGCCCGCCGTCGCCCACTGGCGCTACGACTACCAACCCGAACCCGACACCCCCGAAGCCCGCCTCACCGACTACCTCAAACCCCGCAACTGGCTCTCCCCCACCGACTGAGGTTGACTCTCGAGTGCCTGGATGGCGAACGCGACGAGATGGCGGAGATAGCGGAAGTGTCCGCCGGACGAGGGCGGGTTGGGATTGGAGGTGATGACCACGGTCATTCGCGAGTCGGGAATGACGAACAGGGCCTGTCCTCCGTATCCGCGGCCATAGTAGGCGCGCCGATCGGCCACTTCTGTAATGAACCAGCCATAGCCGTAATCATCACCGGTCCATGGCGAACGGCCGTTCGCTGTCCACGACGCAGTGATCCATTGTTCCGACAATATCCGGCGGCCGTCCAACTCGCCGCCGAGACGGTACAGCTCACCGATCCGAGCCAGTGCACGCGGACTCAGATGCATATCGTTACCCCCGAAATAGATATCCTGGGGATCGGTCAGCCATGGCGGAATTCGAATATTCAACGGCTCACCCAACCACCGACGCGCCAGCACCAGCGTGCTTTCGCCACTGGCCTCGGTCAAGGCCGCGGAAACCAGGTGGGTCGCCCCCGTGGAATAAATCATCCGACCACCGGGTTGAGCAATCATCGGCCGGTTCAATGCGTGGGCAACCCAGTTGTCACTCTGTACCCAGCGCCCGTAGTTCCGCCCGGACGTACTGGCCAGCCCGGCCTGCATCGCCAGCGCATCGCCGAACGAAATTTCCCTCGCACGCGGATCCACACCCTCCGGAACCTGCTGACCAAGCAGCTCCAGCAACGACTGATCGACGCTTCCGACCACCCCCTGCTCGATCGCCATACCGGCAATCACCGACAGCACGGTCTTGGACAGCGACTTGATGTTGGCCGGCCGCGACAATCCCGGCCCCGCCTGAACGTGCTCGACCACTGGCACCCCGTCATGCAGTACCAGCAGACTGTGAAGCCGCTCCATGCCACGCGCCTGATCGACTACCCGTTCAACGCCAGCCCAGGCGGGAGCGGCAACGATCCCGACCATGCTCACCATGACCAAAACTTGATTGCGCAGGAATCTCATGAGCCGGGAGCCTAACCAGTCCACGTGAACGAATCTGCTCAAGCCGGTTCCCGCTGCGGTCTAGAAATAATACCGCCCGCCCAGCGCGATGAAATTCGAGCCACCATTGACATCGTCGAACAGGCCTTTGGCGCCCGATCGATGATGCAGGCGAATAAAGCCCGACCACGGACTTTCGCCGGGCGGCTGGAGTTCGATTTCCATCATCAGATAGCCCAGCAGCCGGGTACTTTCCTCCTGTCCCAGCTCCTTGGCTCGCGGCTCGATATAAGGAACCTCGGTCGCCCAGGAGATCCCGGCACCCAGCGCGAAACTGGTATCCACATACTGATCCCAGGGGAAGGTCTTCCAGCGGCCGACATAAGCCGCGTTGAACTCCCAGTGATCCTGCTCGCCCCAGTGACGAACCATCTGTCCTTCGATCTCACTGCGCAGGTGCTTGCCATCCTTGTGCACCCAGCCCAATGCGGCCGCACCCAGGTAGGAGTCGATAAATCCGGTATTGAACCGGGTCACGATATCCAGCAGGCGATCATCAGCCGCTCGGCCAGTGTAGCCACTGACAAAATATCGTCCCTGATCACTGGCGGCCAGCGGGGTAGCCATCAGGCTGCCCGCCGCCAGCAGAATCAGGGCAAGCAGATATTGGTGTATCGACAGGTGTGCCCGGATCGAAATCCGGACTGAATAATGGGCAATCGACATGGTGTTTCCAGAAAATCCGGCCAGCAGCCATTCTACAGCCAGGCAATATCCTCAAGGACGTCGTCGAAGAAGATCGCGACGACCCCAGTAGAGGATCAACCCGAATCCAAACAGCATGCCGCCCAGATGGGCGAAATGGGCCACGCCGGACATCGTGCCGGTCATGCCAAAAAACAGGGTCAGAATGCCGTAGCCAATCACGAACCACTTGGCCTTCATGGGAATCGGAGGAATCAGCAGCATGATGGTGCTGTTCGGATACATCATGCCGAACGCCAGCAACAGGCCGAATACTGCCCCCGATGCGCCGATGGTCGGATAGACCGCACCAGTCAACGCGGTGACGATCAACTGAACCAGGCCGGCACCGACCATGCAGACAAAATAAAAGATCAGGAATCGACGGGTACCCCAGGCACGCTCGATCGGCAGACCGAACATGTACAGGGCAAACATGTTGAAGAACAGGTGTCCGATACCGCCATGCAGAAAGCCATAGCTGATCAACTGCCAGGGAGCAAAAAAATCGTGGGCCAAGGGCCACAGCGCGAATTGACGCATCACTCCCAGGAAACTGGACATCTGAATGACGTAGGCGACGACCGTCACACCAAGCAATATCAGTGCAACGGGCGGTCCTGGGGACGCTTCAACAGGGCGATTCATGATTGACCCCCTTCAGTCTGAATCTCGTCGGCTCGGGTCTGAATTCGTCGCATCAGGTCCTCGAGTCCGTCGATGGGTGTCTGCGGCTGACCCGCTCGCAACCGGCCAACCTGATCGGCGTCGATCAGCGATTGTCGTTCGCCCCAGGAAGCCAGCACGAACCCGATAATGGCAGCGACGTCCTCATCGGGCAAGTGACGCATCGGGGGCATGTAGCCGCGATAGGTCCTTCCAGCCACCTCGATCTCACCGCGCAGTCCGTGCAGCACAATCATCGCCAAGGCCTGATCCGGCAGGTCGAGCCACTCCGAGCCGGCCAGGGGAGGAAACGCCGGTGGTTTCCCTTCTCCGGCATTGCCGTGGCACGACCCACACCAGCGCAGATACTCGCCCTGGCCAGTCGCCAGCGATTCATCGGACGGGGTATCACTACTGCAAGCCGTGAGTCCGGCCAACAGCAAACAGCTACCGAACAGCAAACACAATCGAAGCATGTCTGCGCGTTTACAATAAGGCATTCCTAATTCCCTGTTCTGTCATGTCAATCAAACGAGTCACGGTCTATGCGGCGTCCAGCCAGGCACTGGATAGCGACTACATTAACGCGGCTGACCGTCTCGGTCGAACCCTGGCCGAAGCCGGTATCGAAATCGCCTATGGTGGCGGCGGTCACGGCCTGATGGGGGCCATGGCAGATGGTGCACTCGCCGCGGGCGGCGACGTGTTCGGTATTATTCCCGAGTTTCTCACAAAAGTTGAAAAAGGCCATCAAGGGATCACCTCACTGGAAATCGTCGAGGATATGCGCACCCGTAAAGCTCGCATGCTTGACGACAGTGAGGCCGTCATCGCCTTGCCCGGAGGCTGCGGAACCTTCGAGGAACTGTTCGAGGTCATGACCCTGAAACGTCTTGGCCAGTTTCTCGGCCCCATCATACTGATCAATACCAACGCCTACTACGAGGGACTTCTGGACTTTCTTCGCCATAGCGTTCGTGAGCGATTCATGAACCATACTCACCTCGATCTGTGGCAAACGGTCGATCAGCCCGAAGACGTGCTCGAGGCGCTGAGTAACGCGCCAGCCTGGTCAAGTGATCGCCTGCACGACGCTGCGGTACGCCGCCCGGCCACGGAATGAAGTCAGTCCCCATCCACAAGGTCGGTTTCCGTGCCGGGCTCAAATGGCTCCCGGTCACCGCCGAACTGTTGTTTTCCGGTCTTGGCCCATTGATGGCAGTCGCCTCGCTGTGGCTGCTGATCTCACTTGTTGCCTCGCTGATACCGTTGATTGGCCAGCTCATCCTGATGATCCTGGCTCCCCTGTTGACGGCCGGGCTGATGGTGGCTTTCGATCAGCTGCGCAAGGGGAACAGGCCGGCACCCTCGACGTTGTTTGCCGGTTGGGTAAACCCTGGTCGACGGCTGGCTCTGCTGGGATTGGGAATCTGGAGCCTTACAGGGACGCTGGTGGCCGCCGCGGTGCTGGTTGGCTGGTTGGGTACACAAATCGATCCCGCCACGCTGGAGGCCGGCCTCAACGATCCTGAGGCACTGGCTGAAGCGCTTCGCGACACCTCTTTCGGCGGCGGTATCGTTCTGGCGCTGGCTATCTTCCTGCTGGTCATTGCCAGCCTGTTTTTTGCCGTGCCCCTGGTGATGTTCGCGGGGGTTCCCGCGATGGCCGCGATCAAGTTCAGCCTGGCAGCCTGCCTGCGCAATCTGTCGGCCATGATCGGACTGCTGCTGGCGGTAATGATCCTGGCAATGGGACTGGGGCTGATTCTGGGGGTCGTCGTTTCCTTCCTGTCCCTGGCCCTGGGTCAGTTGGGCACCATGGTCGCCCAGCTGGTTTTCCTGATCGCCACCCTGTTCTTCCAGGTTCTGCTGGCCGGTGTCCAGTACGTCGCCTTCAGTCAGGTTTGTGGCTGGACAAACACCCCCACCGAACAACCGGACGATCGATTCGACGCCTGATTGGTGACCCGCTCATTGCTTTCTGAGCGCTACCCCGTAGGTTGTCCACACTAAAAAATGAATGATCCTTCCAGCCTTTGGAGCTTGAGGTGTGGCGGACTTCGAGCATCGGGTACTGCCGGGAGGTTCGGGCTGGCCCGCCCCTCCCGACAGCACCCAATGCAGCAAATTGAGGGTTTGGTAAAGGCACAAAAATCAGACTTTTGCAACCATCTGACAACGGGGAGTGGTGTTGTCTGATGGCGAGCCGAGGGTCACGGCGGCTGGCACGAAAGGTTCAGCAACTTTCCTGAACCACCTTTCCAGGAAGAGAACTTCGCCGTTCCAGTATTCGGATGACGAATCGCGGGCACCCAGGCTCCAAAGAAGCCGAATCCATCAACTCTGGAGATCTGACCCTCGGCTCGCCAGCAGGCGACACCACTCGCCGCTGGCCACCGAATAACCAGCTTCTCGTGTGGACAGCCTTCTGAGAGATCGCCCGTTGGCAGGTCAATCAGGATTTTCGATTTCTGTTTGATCAGCCGGTTGGCGAATCAGCACTCGGGACAGCACAATACCCAGTTCGTAGAGCAGCCAGACCGGTAACGCCAGCAGGGTCTGCGAAAACATGTCCGGGGGTGTCAGCAACATCGCCACGGCAAACACGCCGATCACCACGTAGCCTCGAATACTGGCCAGCTTGTCCGGGGTAACCACGCCCAGGGCGACCAGGATGATGGTCGCCACCGGCACCTGGAATGCCACCCCGAAGGCAATGAACAGGGTCAGCACGAAGTCCAGATAACGATTGATATCGGTCATCACGGCAACCCCGTCCGGGGCCATCGCGGTGAAAAAAGCGAATACCACCGGAAAGACCACCAAATAGGCAAAGGCACAGCCGGCGTAGAAAAGACAGACCGAGGCTGCCAGCAACGGGCGAGCGAGGCGCTGTTCATGGCGATACAGGCCCGGCGCTACAAAGGCCCAAATCTGGTAGAGAACCACCGGCATCGCCAGCATGACGCCGAGCAACAACACCAGCTTGAATGGAGCGAAGAAGGGAGATGTGACGTCAATCGCAATCATGCTCGATCCCTCGGGCAGATAGCGCACCAGGGGTTCGGCAAAAACAGTGTACAGCTGGCGCGAAAACGGCACCAGAATCAGTACCGCCACCAGCACCGCACCCAGCGCCTTGAGAATCCGCGTTCTCAGCTCAAGCAGGTGCTCGATCAGGCTCAGTTCACGGTCAGTCCCGTTCTGATCGCTCATCGGTGGAGTCCTTGCCCTGAATGGCATCGCCGATCTCGCGGCGCGCCTTCGCGGCGGCCTCCATGATGCGGCGGTTGTGGTCGTTGTCGATCTCGGCCTGAAATTCGGCCCGGAGTGACTGCCAGGCACCGCGTGCGGTGCGAGTGATCCGGCCCAGTCCGCGAGCCATTTCGGGCAGTCGTTGCGGTCCGACGACCAGCAATGCGATCACGGCCAGCAACAGCATTTCGCTGAAGCCGATATTACCCACGTGGAATCAGTGCTTTTTCTGAGTCGGATCGGGAACGGCGTTGTCTTCGGCGTCCGCCTTGGATTCTTTCGAGGAGTCGCCGTCATCGCCGACACCTTTGCGGAATTCGCGGATTGCGCCGCCCAGATCACTGCCCAGGCTGCGAATGCGCTTGGTGCCGAATACGATCAGTACGATCAGCAGAACGATAGCGAGTTGAAATGGACTGGGCATCATGATGGTAGCTCCGCGGTCACCATGGACAAGGACCGCTAGTGTATCAGGGCTGGCGTGTACGCAGCTGAACCAGGCCGACAAAGGCGGCCAGCAGCGCCATCAGGACCAGCGCGGATGGAGACAGCGTGGAAACGCCAAGCGCAGCGCTTGAACCGCGGCCACAGCCACCAGTGGGCGCAATAGCCAGCGATTCAAAGCCGACAATGCTGTCAGCAACCTTTTCGGCCTGACCGGTAACCGGGTCGATCCGGAGAATCTCGCTGGGGAAGTCGCCCCCGGGCACAGCACGCCGATCGGTCATGGCCCAGAGCGTACCTTCTTCATCGAACGCCAGTCCGGCATTGTTGTAGGGGTTCGCCGCTGCGCCCAACGGCCCGACAAGTTCTGCCGTGGCAGTGTCAAGATCAATCGCGTAGAGCTCGGGTGCGGCGGTGCTGCCGTTGGCATTGAGACCGACCCCGATGCCGAAGGCCTGATCGCCGTGAATGGCCAGATCGGTTATTGGCGCGCCAAGTGATCCGCTGGCACCCACCAGGGTCAGCTCGCCGGTTTCCAGATCAGCAAGATAGAGGGATTCGCGGGTATTCGACACGACATACGCCTGGCCGGCGCAGTCCAGGCTCATGCCGAAATCAAGATTTTCGAACGCCGAGACGCCCATATTGGACCGGTTGCTTACCCCGCCCACCGGAATCGCCAAACCTGAGGTCTGGCTGATTCTTACCAGCGTCTTGGAGTCATCGTCGGCCCCGAACAGAGTCCCCTGATCATCCAATGCTATCGCTTCGAGATCGAGGAAGCTGGTCCATCCGACATACTCAGCACTGCCATTTGCCAGATCCACGCGCCAGAGGGCGTCTACCCGCTGCGAATCAGCATCGTTGCCACGCGAATTGACGGCCCAGGCAAAGGGTTCTGCGCACACGGAAGCGCTGACGGCAACCAGCGCCGTCAACAAAACACACCGCATTCCTGCCGTGAGCGCGCACTTCATATTTGTTGGGTCCATCTATTCCGACGCCATAAAGCATAGCAGAGTCCGGTGGAAATGCCCACAGGTGTCGGAATTGGCAGCAAAAAAACAGAAACCTGGCCGGCTTGCTCACCGCACGGGCGTAAACTGTTGGATCTGACAGTTACTTTCCAAATTGGCCTTAGTCTACTCATGCAGCAATCCACGAAACCCCATTCCAGGCCCCAGTTGATCGAATCCCGCGCTGAAGCCGCCAAGGTGCCGGCTCATCGAAATGCCCCGCGAACCGGGATTCTGATGGTCAACCTGGGTACTCCGGACGCACCGACACCCAAGGCGCTTCGGCGCTATCTGCGTGAATTCCTAAGCGATCCGCGAGTCATCGAGGTACCGAAGCCGATCTGGTGGTTCATTCTCAACGGCATCATTCTGCCGTTCCGGGCACCGAAATCAGCCAAGGCCTATGCGTCAGTCTGGACCGAGCATGGCTCCCCGTTACTGGTCAACAATCGACAACTCGCCGACCGCCTCGGTCAGGAATTGAAAAAAACCATGCCGCGGGTCGAGGTCATGCTGGCGATGAGCTACGGCAATCCATCCATCGACCAGGCCATCGATCGCCTGCGGGCAGAAAATATTCAGCGTCTGCTGGTACTACCCATGTACCCCCAGTACTCGGCAACGACCACTGCGTCGGTGTTCGACGGCGTGACCCGTTCGCTGAGCCGACTGCGGTGGTTGCCGGAAATGCGTTTCATCAACGACTACTGCAACGAGCCCAACTGGCTGGATGCCATCGCCGATCAGATCGCGCACCATCAGAAGAAGCACGGTCAGCCCGACCAGCTGATGTTTTCTTTTCACGGTATACCGAAGCGCAACCTGATGGCCGGCGACCCCTACTACTGCCAATGCCAGGCCAGCGCCCGGCAGATTGCCGAGCGCCTCAAATTGCCCGACAGCGCCTGGACGATCTCGTTTCAGTCGCGCCTGGGCCGGGCCGAATGGCTCAAGCCTTATACCGACCAGACTCTGAAGACCATGGCAAAAAACGGGGTCAAGCGGGTGCAGGTCGTCTGTCCGGGCTTTGCGATCGATTGCCTGGAAACGCTGGAAGAAATCGCGGTCGAGAATCGCGACGAGTTCATCCACGCCGGCGGCGAATCGCTCGAATACATTCCCTGCCTCAATGACAGCGACGATCACGTTCGAATGCTGGCCAATCTGTGCCGCAAGCACGGCCAGGGCTGGCCCGAATTCGCCGGCCAGAAAGCCGTGGGCGATCGCGCTATCGAACAACGGCTGGACCGGGTCGAAGCTGCGGCAGAGCGCCTGAAACTGGGCTAACGCCACACGAGCAAAGGGATATTTGGTGGCCAGCGGCGAGTGGTGCCGCCTGCTGGCAAGCCGAGGGTCAAAACGCCAATGGTGATTGACTCGGCAGCACGGGAGCTTGGGTGCCCGCAACTCGTAAGTCGAATGTTGAAGCTGAGAAAACTTCTTCTTGGGACTGTGGTTCAGCCAGGATGCTGAACCGTTCTTGTCCGCCGCCGTGACCCTCGGCTCGCCATCAGACAACACCACTCCCCGTTGACGGTTAGTTGCACGGGGCTGGTTTTTGCCTTTTCCAAACTCTCAATCCATTGCATTGGGTACGGCCTGATCCGTCCAGACGGCATCGCTTCATTCGCTCACGCGAAAGCCGCAATACCGTCACGACGGGGCCTGTCGGGAGGAGCGGGCTGGCCGGGGCGCGGAAGCAGCTTCCAAGCCAACAGCATTTGTCAGACTCCACGTGATATTCAGGAAGCCTTGATACGGGGCCATCTTCACCGCAGCTTATTCGTTGGCACCTGGCTCCACAAAACCGGCCGACTCAACAAAGCCGATCGTCCCGGCCAGCCCGAACCGCCCGGCAGTACCCGATGCTCGATACCCGCTATACCTCAATGCCCACGGAAGGAACGAATCGCTCCTGATAGGGACAACCTACTGAGATTTCTATCGGAAAATCGCTCGGAACGGCGTTTTCTCAGGCCAGATCGAGCAAAAATCTGATCGGCAGGTCATGACCATGGCGTTATCCTTGACGATCGAATTCAGCCCGACAGCCCAATGACCCAGGTTTCGACATTAGCCAACGCGCCCGAGCCGCAGGAAATCCTCCAGCGGATATTCGGTTACCAGCAGTTTCGCGGCCGTCAGCGCGAGATCATCGATACCGTGATCGCCGGCGAGCACGCGCTGGTGCTGATGCCGACCGGTGGCGGCAAATCGCTGTGCTACCAGATTCCGGCGTTGGTTCGGCCCGGCACTGCAGTCATCGTCTCGCCATTGATTGCGCTGATGCGCGATCAGGTTGAAGCACTGGTTCACAACGGAGTGGCGGCCGCCGTTCTCAACTCCAGCCTGGACACCGCGACCCGCCGACAAACCGAACGCAACCTGGCCGACGGCAAGCTGGATCTGATCTACATCGCGCCGGAGCGCCTGCTGCGCGAGCCCACCCTGCGTCTGCTTGAACAATGTCCGCTGGCGCTGTTTGCGCTTGACGAAGCCCACTGTGTATCTCAATGGGGCCACGACTTTCGGCCCGAGTACCTCAAGCTGGGCATTCTTGGAGAGCGTTTTCCGGATGTCCCGCGGCTGGCACTGACCGCAACCGCCGATGAGCGCACCCGGGCCGAAATTCGCCGCTGTCTGCTGCCGGCCGAGGCCGAGACCTTTGTCGCCAGCTTTGATCGACCCAATATCCGCTATCGGGTCAGCCTGAAAAACAAGCCCCGCGATCAGCTGCTGGCGTTCATTCAGAGCGAGCATCGCGGTCATTCGGGGATCGTCTACTGCTTTTCGCGCAAGCGAACCGAACAAACGGCCGCCTGGCTGGCCAGCAACGGCATCAAGGCCCTTCCTTACCATGCCGGCCTGGACAGCAGCCTGCGCCAGGAACACCAGGATCGCTTCATTCGCGAAGATGGCCTGGTCATCTGCGCAACGATTGCGTTCGGAATGGGCATAGACAAGCCGGATGTGCGCTTCGTGGCCCATCTCGATCTGCCGAAAAGCATGGAGTCCTACTACCAGGAAACGGGTCGCGCCGGACGCGACGGACTGCCGGCCGATGCCTGGATGGTCTACAGCCTGGCCGATATCGTTCAGATTCGCCAGCTACTCGACCAGTCCAGCGCTTCAGAAACCCAGCAACGGCTGGAGCGCGAACGACTCGAGGCCCTGCTCGCCTATTGCGAGCACGCCGGCTGCCGCCGACCGGCGTTGCTGAACTACTTCGACGAAGACCATCCGGGTGACTGCGGTCACTGCGACAACTGCCAGCAGCCGCCTGAAACCTGGGACGCCACCGAAGCCGCGCAGAAAGTACTTTCCTGCGTGTATCGGACCGGACAGCGCTTCGGTGCCGCTTACGTGGTCGATATTCTGCTGGGCAAATCGGATGACCGGACCGAGCGCTTCGGCCACGACAAGCTCAGCACGTTCGGCATCGGCACCGATCTGGACAAGAAAACCTGGCATTCGGTCATCCGCCAGCTGCTGGCACTGGGTTACCTGATCCCCGACCCGGAAGGCCACGGCGGCCTGGCGCTGGGAGAAGATTGCCGCGACCTGCTGCGCGGCGAGCTGACGCTGACCCTGCGTCGCGACCCCACCCCGGCCCGCGGCAAGAGTCGGCGGGCCAGCCGGGTCGACGTGGATACCGAATCTCCCGTATGGCAAGCCTTGCGTCAATGGCGACTGGAAACCGCCGGCGAAGAAAATGTGCCGCCTTACGTGATCTTCCACGACGCGACCCTGGCCGCCATCGTCGAAAACCGCCCGGAATCCCTCGACCAACTGGCCGAAATCAGCGGCGTTGGAAAACACAAACTCGAACGCTACGGAGACCAGGTCCTCAACGTCCTCGCCTCACTGCCATAGGGTCAAGGGCGACGAGGTCGTAGCTGATCAGGGACCAGGCGGCATCGTCGTCGACGCCGCCGCTGTTGAACCAGCGTGCTTCGTACCAGAAACCTTCGTAGGTGAAACGGCGGCTGCGCAGTTCTTCCGGAACGGCCGGGTTGTAGTCGGGCGGAGGCACATCAATCAGTTCCGGCAATTCCATTGCCTCCAGCCAGGCCGGTGAAAATTCGGAAAGCAGACTGTCATAGCGATCCTGCCACTGACCCGGACCGCGCTCGATTCGATCCGGGTGGTGCAAACGCAGCGCCAGCAGCAGCCAGCGTTGACCGCTCCAGGCGCTGAACAGCTGCAGTTCCCATCCTTCCGGCGAGTAGCGGTAAAGCTCACTGCGATCTCCGGGATTGATCCCCGGACCGTTGGACGCCAGGGTTTGCTCGATCATGTCGGAAAAAGCCGCGAAATCCGGATCATCCTGCCCCCGGGCAGAAAGGGTCGCCAGACTGAAAGCCAGCAGGATTGCAAGATGTAACCGAGTCATTGCCGCTACCATACCGTCATGACACCCGAACGCAAAGCCCGTATTGAACAGATTGCCGCCTGCCGTCAGCCGGACCTGACCGTGTTCATGGAGCGCGTGCATAAACCGCACAACGTGGCCGCCGTTCTTCGTACCTGCGATGCCGTTGGCATCATGCGTGCCCATGCCGTTCCGGCCGAGGGCGGCATCCCGAAACTCAATCATACGTCCGGCGGCGCCCAGCGCTGGGTAGAACTGATTCGGCATCAAGACACCCTCAGCGGACTGGCCGAACTGAAAAAAGCCGGCTTCCGGCTCTACGCGGCCCACTTCTCCGACCAGGCGGTCGACTTTCGCGAGCCGGACTACACCCTTCCCAGCGCGATGGTGATGGGGACCGAAAAATTCGGCGTCAGCGACGAGGCCCTGGGATTGATCGACCAGGAAATCGTGATTCCGATGCATGGCATGGCCCAGTCGCTGAACGTCTCGGTCGCGACCGCACTGATCCTGTATGAAGCCCAGCGCCAGCGCCAGGCAGCCGGGATGTACCAGCCCCGTCCGCTGACCGAAGAACCGTGGAAATCGCTATCCGAGCGCTGGATCCAGCGCGACCTGGATCGCTACAAAAAAACATGAAAATCTTTCTGTCGCAAAGCAGCGAAGCAGCCAAGATGCAAAGAAAAGAAAAACTCCTTTAATCTCGTTTCTTTTTTGCTTTGCTGCTTTGCTGCTTTGCGACCAAAAGATTTTTTACTATCTTTGCAGGTCAGGGGAAAAGCAGGGTTTCTTGCCAGGAATCATCTTTCAGGTCGAAGCAGATTCTTTCGTGCAGCCGGAATTCCTTGCCGTACCAGAACTCGACCCGGCGCGGCCGTATCCGGAAGCCGGACCAGTGCTCGGGCCGCGGTACTTCACGGCCTTCGAAGCGCTTCTCCATCTCGGCCACCTGGTCGATCAGCTCCTGGCGGCTGGCCAGCGGCTGCGACTGACGCGATGCCCAGGCACCGATCTGGCTACCACGCGGGCGGCTGGCGAAATAGGCATCGGCCTCGACCGGGCTGACCGGTTCGGCCTCACCATCGATCAGCACCTGTTCTGCGGTTTCACGCCACCAGAACACCAGCGAAACCGCCGCCTGACCGGCCAGGTGCCGGCCCTTGCGCGAGTTGAGGTTGGTGTAGAACACGAACCCGTCCAGATCGGCATCCTTGAGCAGTACCGTGCGTGAAGCCGGTCGACCCTGATCATCAACGGTCGCCAGGGTCATGGCCGTCGGTTCAGGCACGCTGGCCGCGCGGGCGCGTTCGAAGCCTTCCTGGAATCGGCGAAGCATGGCTTCAGTCATTTGCTGATGCATGGATTACTCCCTGGTAACCCGCACGAAAGTCGGGATAGGTGAATTCGAAACCGCTGTGAACCAGACGGTGATTGAGCACGCGCTTGCCGGAACCGGATTCCGTTGAAGCCTCTCGGACAGGACCGGCAACACCGAGCTGGTCAGCCAGCCAGTCCAGCACCTGGCAACGCGGACTTGGTGTGGGATCGCTGGCACAGTAAATCGCTTCCGGGCGATCAAGCGCCAGCAGGTGCGCCAGCACCGCCGCACAATCGTCGACATGAATCCGGTTGGTCCACTGCGGCGGTGTCTCGCGGCAAGTGGCGCGACCGGCCTTGAGCTGGCGCAACAGAAAATCACGACCCGGACCGTAGATGCCCGAGAACCGCACCACCAGTCCGCCAGCCTGGATCGCCAGGCGCTCGGCCTCGAGCAGAATCCGGCCATTGAACGCCTGCGGCTCGGTAAGTGAATCTTCATCGACCTCGCTGCCGTCATCCTGGCCGTAAACCGCGGTACTGGAGACGAAAATGAGCCGGTCGGTCGACACCCTGGACAGCAAATTGCCCAGACCGGTCACATAGATATCGCGATAAGCCGCCGGCTCGCGCGCGGCCGGGGTAGCCTGGTAGATCACCGCATCATAGTGGCGATCCAGCTTCCTCAGCGTTTCCGGGCGAGTCAGATCGCCGGCCACTCCCTGGATTCTCCGAGGCAACTGACCGGCGTCGCGTCGCAAGCCGGCAATGCTCCAATCGGCAGGAGCCAAGCGGCTGGCCAGGCGCGTGCCAAGATCACCGCAGCCGGCGATCAGCAACGATTTCATGTCACGGCCGGGGCCAGATCATCATCCGATCCGGTGGACTGATCGCCAGGCGACCTGCCCGACGAATCATCCGGCGGATCATCCGGTCCGCTGCCACGCGGCGGCAGAGTGCGCAGCCAGATCAACCAGACCACCAGCGCATCGAGAATGATCAGGGCCTGCCACAAGTACAGATGAAACCATTCGAACCAGGTCATGTTCCACTGACCGAGATAGAACAGACTGATGATGCGAACCAGGTTGAGGCTCTGGATCGCGACAAAACCGATCAGGAATCCGATCAATTTATGCTTCAACGATGCCGGAAAGGCAAAGATCGCCGCAAACAGGATGATCAGAGCCTCGACGCCGTTACAGCCCGGTTCGATACTGATCGCGAACCCGCTGTCGATATCGCGAATCACCTTGCCGGCTGAAATCACGCCGCTGTCAAACAGCTCGATCAGAAACACGCTGATATGAGCGATGACCGCGGTAAATGGCAGGATGACGTTATCTTGCACCGGCTTGAGCACCTCGAGGGTAAACAGGCCGAGAATGAGCACGACAAACAGAATGGAAAAACGGAGCATTGGCAGGACAATCCGTTGGCGACAATACGAACGTCAGTTTAGCAAATGACGAGGCAATAGTAGGTTGTCCACTCTGGTAGCTGGATTGTTTGTGGCCGGCGGCGAGTGGTGCCGCCTGCTGGCAAGGGGTAGGGTCTTGTCTTTTTCCAAACCCTCAATCTGCTGCATTGGGTACGGCCTGATCCGTCCAGACGGCATCGCTTCATTCGCTCACGCGAAAGCCGCAATACCGTCACGACGGGGCCTGTCGGGAGGGGCGGGCTGGCCGGGGCGCGGAAGCGACTTCAAAACCAACAGCATTTTTCGGACGCCACGACATTTTCAGGAAGCCCTGAAGCGGAGCTATCTTCACCACTGCCTATTCGTTGGCACCTGGCTCCACAAAACTGGCCGACTCATCATAGCCGATCGTCCCGGCCAGCCCGAACCGCCCGGCAGTACCCGATGCTCGAAGCCCTCTACACCTTCCGAGAGGTTCACTTATCATCGGGCGTGGTAGCATGCGCGCTGGTCCGGTGGTGATTGTTTTCCGAGTCGTCCGTGCAGATGAACCGTATCTTCCTGATTGGTCCAATGGGGTCGGGCAAGACGACCGTGGGTCGATTTCTGGCCGGGCGGCTGGGCCTGGAATTTCTCGACCTGGACTGCGAAATCGAGCGGCGCTGCGGGGTCGAAGTTCGGACCATATTCGATATCGAGGGTGAGGCCGGATTTCGTGCTCGCGAACGCGCCATGCTTGACGAGATCACCCAGCGGGACGGCATTCTGATGGCTACCGGCGGTGGCAGCGTGCTGGATCCGGATAATCGGCGCATGTTGCGCGAACGCGGCCTGGTAGTCTGGCTGAAAACCCGGGTCGAGCAGCAGCTCCAGCGCCTGGACCGGGATCAGCGACGACCGCTGCTGCAAGCACCGGATCGCGAACAGCGCCTGGAGCGGATGGCTTCGGAGCGTGATCCCATCTATCGCGAATGCGCCCACCTGATAATCCGCTCGGACAACGTCAGTCCGATGCAGATGGCCGTTCGTGCCGAGCATCAGATTCTCGAGCATCTGCAAAGCGAGAGCGCCACATGAAAGTCATTCAGGTCCGCCATGGCGGCGGTGAATACCCGGTCTATGTCGGCCAGGGCCTGCTGGGAATGTCCAGCGTACTGGACCGGCATCTCGAAGGCCGGATCCTGGTAGTGACCGATGACAACGTCGGACGCCTGTACCTGGATCGCCTGCGCCCGGTTCTGGGCCGTATCGACCACAAACGCCGACTGATCCTGCCGGCCGGCGAAGAAAACAAGACGGTCGCAAGCTGGAGCCGCATCATCGATGAACTGATCGCACTCAAGGCCCAGCGTGATGCGACGGTGCTGGCCCTGGGTGGAGGCGTGATTGGCGATATGGCCGGATTTGCTGCCGCCAGCTACATGCGCGGCATTCGCGTGGTCCAGTTGCCCACCACGCTGCTGGCCCAGGTCGACGCCGCGGTTGGCGGAAAAACGGGAGTCAATCACGCCCAGGGCAAGAATCTGATTGGCGCCTTCCATGCACCGTCAGCGGTCATCGCCGATCTCGATACCCTGCAGACCCTCAATGATCGCGATTACCGGGCCGGCCTGGCCGAGGTGGTCAAGTACGGGGCCATCCGCGATCCGGGCTTTTTCGCCTGGCTCGAAGCCAATGCCGAAGCCCTGACCGCACGCGTCCCGCAACCCTTGCTTGAAGCGGTCTACCAGTCAGTCCGCAACAAGGCCGAGGTGGTCGCCGCCGACGAACACGAATCCGGTCAACGTGCCTTGCTCAATTTCGGCCATACCTTTGGCCACGCGCTGGAAACGGCAACCCGTTACCAGGTCTATCTGCATGGCGAAGCCGTTGCCATCGGCATGGCGCTGGCCGCGCGGCTGAGCGAGATGCTGGGCCGGATTGCACCGGGAACCAGCGACCGGCTGATCAATCTGCTCAAACGGCTGGAGCTGCCCACTGAATTGCCCGAAGACCAGGATGCATCGCGCTTGCTGAACCTGATGCGCCTGGACAAGAAAAACCGCGCCGACCAGATTCGCCTGATTCTGCTCGACGACATCGGCAAGGCGTCGGTCGTGCCCTGCCCGGCCGACGATATTCGCGAGGTGCTGTGAATGACATCCCAGGTTCAAGATTCGATTTTCATGCGCGCCCTGCGGCGCGAACCGGTTGATCGCACACCCATCTGGCTGATGCGCCAGGCTGGCCGCTATCTGCCCGAATACCGCGCCACACGAGCGCGCGCCGGCAGTTTTCTCGACCTGGCCGGCAACCCGGAACTGGCCTGTGAAGTGACTTTGCAGCCGATCGAGCGCTACGGCTTCGATGCCGCGATACTGTTTTCCGACATATTGATCATTCCCCACGCGATGGGCCTGGGGCTGGGATTTCTGCCCGGCGAAGGACCTTTTTTCGAACGCCCCGTTCGCACCACCGGCGACATCGACGCCCTGCCCATGCCGGACGCCAACGACGACACCGGCTACGTGATGGACGCGGTCAGACTGATCCGTCAGAACTTGCCAGTCGGCACGCCACTGATCGGCTTCGCCGGCAGCCCCTGGACCGTAGCGACCTACATGATCGAAGGCCGCAGCAGCAAGGACTTCGCCACCGCCAAGAAGCTGCTGCTGGCCGAACCGGAAGCAGCCCACCAACTGATGAATCACCTGGCCGACGCTACTGCGGCTTACCTCGCTGCCCAGGTCGAAGCCGGCGCCGACGCACTGATGATCTTCGATTCCTGGGGCGGTGCCCTGTCACCCACGCTCTACCGAGAGTTCTCACTCGCCTCGCAGCAGCGCATCGTAGACCAGTTGAACAAGACCTGCCCCGACACCCCCCTGATCCTGTTCGGCAAGGGCTGCGGCCAGCACCTGGAAGCCCTCGCCGACACTGGCTGCCAGGGCCTGGGCGTGGACTGGACCCTGGACCTGAGCGAGGCCCGAGCGCGCGTCGGCCATCGCGTGGCGCTTCAGGGAAACCTGGACCCGGCCGTACTACTTACCAGTCCTGACATCATCCAGGCCGAAACCCGGCGTGTGCTGAACAGCTTCGGCGACGGCCCCGGCCACATCTTCAACCTCGGCCACGGCATTACCCCCGAAGTGCCGCCAGAGCATGTCGAAGTGCTTATCGAGACAGTAAGGGAACAACTACCTTAGCTGTGCAATCTCAGCACCCTGTCCCCACCAACGATTAAAAAGTGAAAGGCTGTGGAATTTGAGATGTAGAGGGGATCGAGCATCGGGTACTGCCGGGCGGTTCGGGCTGGCCGGGGCGATCGGCTTGAGCGAGTCGGCGAGTTTTCTGGAGCTGGGTGCCAACGAATAGGTTCTGGTGGGGTTTGGCTCTTCTCCGGCTTCCTGAATGGCCCGTGCGGCCCGAAAGATGCGGCTCACTGTGAAGCCGTGTCCGCGCCCCGGCCAGCCCGCCCCTCCCGACAGCACCCAATGCGGCAGATTAAGGGTTTGGTAAAGGCAAAACCCAGCCGCCTTCAAACCAACCGTCAACGGGGAGTGGTGTTGTCTGATGGCGAGCCGAGGGTCACGGAGGCAGGCAAGAAAGGTTCAGCAACTTTCCTGAACCACCTTTCCAGGAAGAGAACTTCGCCGTTCCAGTATTCGGATGACGAATCGCGGGCACCCAAGCGCCGGTGAAGCCGAATCAATCAACTCTGGCGCTCTGACCCTCGGCTCGCCAGCAGGCGGCACCACTCGCCGCCGGCCACCAAAAATTCGGCTTGGTTCGTGCGGACAACCTAGTGAGACTATAAAAAAAGGGAGCCGATGCTCCCTTTTTTTATCTGAGTTGTCAGACTTCCCGTTGGCTATTCCAGATCGAGGAAGCTGCGGAGCTGCTCCGAACGGGTCGGGTGGCGCAGTTTGCGCAGCGCCTTGGCTTCGATCTGGCGGATGCGTTCGCGGGTGACGTCGAACTGCTTGCCGACTTCTTCCAGCGTGTGATCGGTATTCATGTCGATACCGAAGCGCATGCGCAGCACCTTGGCCTCGCGCGGGGTCAGTCCACCCAGCACCTTCTGCACGGTATCGGTCAGGCCGGTGGTGGTGGCGGTGTCGACCGGTGAGAGGATGTTGATGTCCTCGATGAAGTCACCCAGATGCGAATCTTCATCATCGCCGATCGGGGTTTCCATCGAGATCGGTTCCTTGGCAATCTTCAGCACCTTGCGAACCTTGTCTTCCGGCATTTCCATCTTGATTGCCAGCTCATCGGGGGTCGGTTCACGGCCCATTTCCTGCAGCATCTGGCGCGACACGCGATTGAGCTTGTTGATGGTCTCGATCATGTGCACCGGAATACGGATGGTGCGCGCCTGGTCGGCAATCGAGCGGGTGATCGCCTGGCGAATCCACCAGGTGGCGTAAGTCGAGAACTTGTAGCCCCGCCGATATTCGAATTTGTCGACCGCCTTCATCAGGCCGATATTGCCTTCCTGGATCAGGTCCAGGAACTGCAGGCCGCGGTTGGTGTACTTCTTGGCAATCGAGATGACCAGGCGCAGGTTGGCCTCGACCATTTCCTTCTTGGCCCGCCGGGCCATTGCCTCACCGATCGACATCGAGCGATTGAGTTCGCGCAGCTCGGCGATGGAAACACGCTGGGCCTTCTCGAAGCGCGCCAGGCGTGATTGATGCTCGGCAATCTGGTCGGCGTAGTCGCGCAGCGCACGACCCCACTTGGTCTGGCGCTTCAAAAGCCCCGCCAACCACTCGGGATCCGATTCGTTGTCCTGGAAACTCTTGATGAACTCCTTGCGTGGCATGCCGGCACGCTCGACGCAAATGGCCATGATGCGGCGTTCGATATCGCGAATGATGGCGACATGGAAGCGCATCCGGTCGATCAGGTGATCGAACATCCGCGGCGGCAGCTTCAGGCGCATGAACTGCTCGGAAATCAGATCCTTGTACTCGTTGGTCTTCTTGCCGTTCGGACCGTAACGGTCATACAGCTTGACGAAATGATCCTGCAGCCGGGCCATTTCCTCGAAAAACTGCACCACCTGCTCCGGATCCGGACCGGTGTTGACGGTCGGCGCCGGCTTGTCCTCGTCTTCCTCGACTTCTTCCTGGTACTCGGCTTCTTCGGCAACAGCCGCTTCCATGGTGTCTTCGGAAATCAGGTCCATTTCGGCCAGCAGGGTCGGGTCGATAAAGCCCGATACCAGCTCGTTGAGACGCTGATTGCCCGCTTTCCAGGTTTCAGCCTCTTCAAGCAGCGCTCCAACCGTGCCGGGAAAACGCGACAAGGCCATATTGACCTGGTTCAGGCCATCCTCGATGCGCTTGGCGATGGAAATCTCGCCCTCGCGGGTGAGCAGATCGACCGAACCCATTTCGCGCATGTACATGCGCACCGGGTCGGTGGTTCGACCGAGCTCGGACTCGACCGCCGCCAGGGCCGCTTCGGCTTCCTGCTGGGCGGTTTCGTCGTCAGTGTCGGTGCTGGCCGCATCGTTCAGGATCATTGCATCGGCATCTTCAGGCGCTTCTTCAAACACCTTGATGCCCATGTCGTTGATCATATTGATGATATCTTCGATCTGCTCGGGATCGACAATGTCATCGGGCAGGTGATCGTTGACCTGGGCGTAGGTCAGCCATTGGCCTTGTTCACGGCCTTTTTCGATCAACTGCTTGAGCTGGGAGGGACGAGGTGCGTTTTCCATATCAACCTGATGGTGTCTGATTGTCAGTGTCGTCGAGGCGCGAATTCAATAGCTCGCGCAGTTCGGCCGCCCTGGATCCATCCAGCCCCCCTTCGTTCATCTGGGCCTGTTGGAGCTCGCGGACACGTGCCTGTACTTGTAAATGACGGATTCTGACCATAGTCTGCGCCAAAGCCTCCGGCATTTGTTCATCTTCCTGACACACTTCACGGCCAGCCAACTGGGCCAGCCACGGGTGTTCGGGGCGATCTCGCCACCGTTCAAGAAGCTTAGCCGTCGAAAGGTTGGGCCTCTCGCGGCAAAATTCAATCATTTCTCGCAGGAAATCAAGCCCCTTGATGGCAACTGCCATTTCCAGCAAATAGACCGCATCTGCGGCGGCCAGTTCAGGGCGCTGCACGATCAAAGCGACCGCATATTGTACCGGGGTTAGCGGTCGATCGTTCAACGGCTGTCTTGGGGCCGGTTTTCGGGCCTGCCCCGGACTCGCCCCGGGCCGACCGGAATGACCGGCCCGGCGCTTGAGCTCGGCGCGCATCAGGTCGGAAAAAGGGCCTGTCGGCAGCTTTTCCAGGTAGGGCTCGGCCAGCGCAACCAGGCGGGCACGCCCATCCAGACTGCTGGTGTCGACTCCTTCGGACAGATGGTCGAAAAAAAACGTCGACAGCGGTCGCGCCTGGTCGATCAGGCGCTCCATCGCCTCCGAACCCCCGCTGCGAACCATGGTATCCGGGTCTTCGCCATCGGGCAGAAACAGGAATCGCAGCTCGCGATTGTCCTTGATTCGCGGCAAGGCAGCCTCCAGACCACGCCAGGCAGCCTGACGGCCGGCGCGATCCCCATCAAAGCAGAACACGACCAGCGGCGTGGCCCGAAACAGCGCTTCCAGGTGATCCGGTGTCACCGCCGTTCCCAGCGTGGCCACCGCATCAGTAAAACCAAATTGATAGAGCGCGGCGGCATCCATGTAGCCTTCAACCACCAGAATCCGCTTCGGCAATCCGCCGCGCCGAACCTGGAACAGGCGATACAGCTCGCGCCCCTTGTGGAATACCGGGGTTTCCGGCGAATTCATGTACTTGGGCTGACCATCCCCGGTGACCCGGCCGCCAAACGCAATCACCCGCCCGCGTTTGTCGTGAATCGGAAACATGATGCGACCGCGAAACTTGTCGGTCGCCCGCCCGTTGCGCTGGTTGATCAGGCCGGCGGTCTCGAGCTCGTCAGGCTTGAACCCGGCCCTGGCCAGATGGTCCGACAGGCCTTGCCAGGCATCCGGAGCAAAACCCACGCCGAATTCATCCACGGTGGCCTTGTCGAAGCCGCGGTCCTTCAAATACTGCCGAGCCGGCTCGCTGGCGGCCAGCTGGCGGCGAAACCAGATCTGCGCCTCGCTCAATGCCGCGTAGAGCCGATCATACCGCTTGACCGGCGTTGAACCCGCCTCGCGCGGCACTTCCAGGCCGGCGGTATGGGCCAGTTCCTCGATCGCAGCCGGAAATTCCAGCCCGTCGTTTTCCATCACAAAGCCCACCGCCGTGCCGTGTGCACCGCAGCCGAAGCAATGATAGAACTGCTTTTCCGAACTGACTGTAAACGAGGGAGATTTTTCGTCGTGAAACGGGCACAGGGCCTTGAATTCGCCGCGACCGGCCGGTTTCAGGTCCACCCGGGCACCGATGATCTCGACAATATCAATGCGTTCCAGCAGTGATTCGATGAAATCTTCAGGGATACGACCGGGCAACGGTCCGCTTCCGGCACGACCGGCGCTTACTGCGCCAGGCGAGCGCGGACCCTGGCAGAGACATCCCGCATCTCGGCGCGTCCCTGGACGCTGGTCTTGACCTCGGCCATCACCGCGCCCATCGCACTCATGTCACTGGCCCCGGCGTTGGAGATCGCCTGATCGATAAGCTGGTCGAGCTCCGCCTCGCTCAGCGGCTCGGGCAGATACGATTGGAGAATGGCGATTTCCGCTTCCTCGGCCTCGGCCAGCTCGGGCCGGTGACCGGCACGATACTGTTCGGCCGACTCGCGCCGCTGCTTGATCATCTTCTCGAGGATCGCCAGCGTCTGCGGGTCGTCGAGCTCGATTCGCTCGTCGACTTCGCGCTGCTTGATCGCCGCCGTCACCATGCGCAGAGTCTTCAGGCGCAGCTTGTCGCCCGCCCGCATGGCCTGCTTGATATCTTCGGAGATGCGTACCTTGAGAGACATAGCGGTAACCGCTACGAGCTTCTAGTACAATCGACGACGGTTGACGCGCTCACGCGAAATCTTGCGCAGGTGGCGTTTGACGGCCGCCGCTTTCTTGCGCTTGCGTTCCTGGGTGGGCTTTTCGAAAAACTCGCGACGGCGGCTTTCAGCGACCACGCCAGCTTTTTCACACGAGCGCTTGAAGCGACGCAGGGCGTATTCAAACGGCTCGTTTTCCTTGACCTTGACACTCGGCATTAATATTCCCGATCCATTTCTAAAGTGGAAAGTCGCCCATTATAGCGTGCAAACTTGAGACGATGCAAAGGATTATCGGCAACATTATTGGCATTGAAACTTCGTGCGACGAAACCGGGGTAGCCATCTACCGGCCCGGCGACAGCGTAGTGGCCGACCTGGTGTACACCCAGGCCGATCACGCCGCCTATGGCGGGGTCGTGCCCGAACTGGCCTCGCGCGATCATGTTCGCAAACTCCCGGCGATGATTCGCGAAACCCTGGACCTGGCCGGCCTGCAGCCGACTGACCTGGCCGGGGTCGCCTACACCGCCGGTCCGGGCCTTGCCGGAGCGCTGCTGGTGGGCGCCTCGACCGCCGTGGCTCTGGCCGCCGGCATCGGCATCCCGGCGATTGCCGTTCATCATATGGAAGGCCATTTGCTCTCACCGTTGCTGGAAGATGACCCACCGGACTTTCCGTTCGTCGCCCTGCTGGTCTCGGGCGGCCACACCATGCTGATCGAGGTTACCGCGGTCGGTCGCTACCGCCTGCTTGGCGAGACCCTGGATGATGCCGCCGGCGAGGCCTTCGACAAGACCGCCCGGCTGCTTGATCTGGGCTATCCCGGCGGTCCCGAAGTGGCGCGCCTGGCAATGTCCGGCGATCCTGAAAGATTTGATTTCCCGAGACCCATGGTCAACCGACCCGGCCTGGATTTCAGTTTTTCCGGACTGAAAACCCACACCCGCGAGCTGGTCAAGCGCTGCCAGCCCGATGACTATGCCGATATCGCGGCCGGTTTCGAACAGGCCGTCGTCGATACCCTGGTCATCAAGTGCCGTCGCGCGCTAGAACACACCCGCCTGGAACGCCTGGTCATCGCCGGCGGCGTAAGCGCCAACACCAGCCTGCGCCAGGCACTCGACAAGACCTTGCCAGACCAGGTGTACTATCCTCGCCCGTCACTGTGCACCGACAACGGCGCGATGATCGCCCACGCCGGATGGCACCGCCGCAGCGAGGGCGTCACCAATGGCCTGATCGCCGTCAAACCCCGCTGGCCGCTAGAATCACTCCCGGCAATAGAACTAACCAAACCAACCTAACCAAAAAACCAACCCAACCAAAATGGACATCGTCTTCATCTCCGACCTCGATATCGATACCGTGATCGGCATTTACGACTGGGAGCGCGAAATTCGCCAGACCGTGCGTCTGAACCTGGAAATGAATGCCGACGTCAGGCGCGCGGCACTGACCGACAGCATCGAGGATACACTTGACTACAAGGCCGTTTCCAAGCGGCTGATCGGTTTCGTCCAGGCGTCCGAATTCGGACTGGTCGAAACCCTGGCCGAGCGCTGTGCCGAGATCGTGCTGGATGAATTCCCGGTGCAGTGGTTGCGCCTCAAGCTTGACAAGCCGGGCGCCGTGCGCGGATCGCGCTCGGTCGGCATTTTGATAGAACGCGGACAAAAGCCGGCATGACGACAACGGTCTACCTCGGTCTGGGCAGCAACCAGGATGCCGAACGCCATATTGCCGGCGGCATCCTGGCCTTGCGCGAGACCTTTGGCCAACTGGAGCTCTCGCCCCTGTATCGCTCCACCGCGGTCGGCTTCGAAGGCTCGGATTTCATCAATGGTGCCGCCCGGATTCAGACCGACTGGCCGGTCGGCAAATTGAAACAATGGCTGACCGAACTCGAGGACCGGCACGGACGCGACCGCAACCAGCCGAGATTCTCCGACCGCTCGCTGGATATCGACATCCTGCTTTACGGCGACCAGGTCGGCGTCGTTGATGACCTGGAACTGCCGCGCGGAGAAATCCTCAAATACGCCCACGTCCTCAAACCCCTGGCCGACCTGGCCCCCGACCTGCCCCACCCGGTCACCGGCCGAACCTTCGCCGACCACTGGAAAACCTTCAAAGGCGACCGCAGTCTCAAGCAGATCGAATGAGTCCACAGTGGAGATGGGAAATCGGGAAAATCTTTTTGTCGCAAAAGCAGCAAAGCAGCGAAGACGCGAAGAAGTAAAAAGGCTTTAATGTTGTCTTGGCTGCTTCGCTGCTTCGCGACCAGGAGATTTTGATCTTAAGAATCTGAGAGAAGAACTATGAGCAAGATTGAGAAAAGTGAACAGGAATGGCGTGAGGAACTGACTGATGAGCAGTTTCGCGTTACCCGCAAGGCCGGTACCGAGCGGCCGTTTACCGGTGAGTACAACGAGCATTTCGAAGATGGCGTCTACCACTGCGTGTGCTGTGACCATCCGCTGTTCGATTCCGGCTCGAAATTTCACTCCGGCTGCGGCTGGCCCAGCTATCACTCCGAACTCAGCGATGCCGGCATCAAGCAACGCTTCGACGAGTCCCTCGGCATGCGCCGGGTCGAACTGCTCTGCCCCAACTGCGACGCCCACCTCGGCCACATCTTCGACGACGGCCCACCACCGACCGGCCAGCGCTATTGCATCAACTCCGCCTCTCTGGTATTTAAAGCCAGAGACGACAACCCGGGTAGGTCGGGGTGACACCCCCGACGGTCCATGTTGACAACTCCACCAAAAGCCTCACACGAAGACACAAACGTCGGTCACCGGCGCTGTTTTTCCGTTCAATCGTCCGGTCATCAACAACTCCTATTCACAGGCCCATCGCGTAGTAGGCAATCGGAATATCTTCGCGCGCGGCGATGGTTTCGCGTGCACTCTTGATGCAGAGGAACTGCATACCGATCTTTTCCGCGACTCGCTTCGAAGCCTGGTTGGGCGGGTCGATGATGGCGACCAGCCGCGGCAACTCCATGACTTCGCGGGCGTAATCGACAAAAGGCCTGATCGCTTCGGTCGCGTAGCCCTTGCCCCAGTGATCTTTCCAGATCCACCAACCCAGTTCGAACTGGCCATCATCATGGGGCTGCATACCGGCCAGTCCGATGACTTCGGCCGAAGCCTTTTCTTCGACCGCACCGAAACTGACCGCGTGCCGGTCTACATGACGGGCCTGACGCTCGAGAAATTCGTCGATCTTTGCATCATCCCAGGGGCGCCCCTGGGTGACATAGCGCATCATGTCCTTGTCCATGGCCATGCGCGCCAGAGCGCGCCGATCCGACTCGGCCCAGGGACGAACAGTCAGACGAGCAGTTACGAAGCAAAACGACATCGGTACGACACCTGAACAATCTGTACATTCGGAGTATCGCTCCGGCTCCGGCGATGGACAATAGCTATATCAAAAACGACAAATTCCACCAATTTGCGGAGATTGAGACGTAGGGGCATTGAGCATCGCGTACTGCCGGGCGGTTCGGGCTGGCCGGGACGATCGGCTTTGTTGAGTCGGCCGGTTTTGTGGAGCCAGGTGCCAACGAATAAGCTGCGGTGAAGATGGCCCCGTATCAAGGCTTCCTGAATATCACGTGGAGTCTGACAAATGCTGTTGGCTTGGAAGCTGCTTCCGCGCCCCGGCCAGCCCGCTCCTCCCGACAGGCCCCGTCGTGACGGTATTGCGGCTTTCGCGTGAGCGAATGAAGCGATGCCGTCTGGACGGATCAGGCCGTACCCAATGCAGCAGTTTGAGGGTTTTGTAAAGGCAAAACCCAGCCCCTTGCAACCAACTGACAACGGGGAGTGGTGCCGCCGGCCACCAAATCTCCAACTGCTAGAGCGGAAAACCTAGGGAGAGATCACACTTAGGGAGCCAGGCTTCTAAGCATTCAGTGATTCTTTTTAGAATTCACTGCGACCCTTTCGGGCCCGGTACCGTCTTAGTGACAGGAACTACAAAAACGACACCATGGATTTCTCCACGCCTCTCGATGACATCAGCCTGGCGGCCCTGAAAAAGGACTGCCGGCGCACCCAGGAAAAGGTCTACCGGATGTTCTCCCCGGCGGCCTGGACCCTGGCGGTGCGCCTGTCTGGCTGCGAGGCCCAGGCCTGGGATGCGGTGCAGGCCGGCTTTGTGCGTGCTTTCGAGCGAGTCGGGCAATTGCGTCAGGCCGATCGTTTCGGTGCCTGGCTCAAGCGAATTGTCGTCAACCAGGTCATGGATCTGAACCGGCGTCGTTTCGAGGCCTTGCCGGAGAACGACGGCGGATCGGAAACGACGAAACCATTCAACCACGACATCCTGGACCTGGAAAAGGCACTTGATCGACTGGACTCGATGGACCGGACCGTTCTCTGGCTGCACGACGCCGAGGGAATGACCCACGCTGAAATCGCCGAGCTGGCCGGCCAGACCGTGTCCTGGTCGAAATCCCGCCTGGTTCGAGCACGTGCCCGAATCCGCCCCTTTCTGGAAGATGCCGGTCGCGAACCGGTGGTCAAGGTGATGCCCCGATGAACAACGACGCTATCAATGACATGAACCCCGTGAACCTGAATTCCCTGCCGCCACTGGACCCACCGCCGGCACTGTGGGCTTCGATTCGCTCCGAACTGGACCAGCGCCAGACCGCACGGCGCCATCGACGCAGGACTTTTATCGCCTCGGCCGTGGCCGCGGTGGCCGTGCTGGCCGTTGTGATCAACCTGGTTCAGCTACCCGAGCCGGGACCCTTACTGGGCGATGGTGGTGACACCGTCGCCATGTCGGCCAACGAATCGGACCTGATCCAGGCTCGCCAGATTTCCGCCTTGCTCGAAGCCAGCCTTCGTCGCCAGAATCTCGGCGCGGTCAACACCGCCTCCGTCGAGAGTCTGGTCTGGCTGGAAAACGAACTGGGCTGGCTGGATACCCGTCTGGCCAGCAACCCCAATGATCTCGACCTGTGGCAGCAGCGCAATCAGCTGCTGGAAGAAATGAATCAACTATACGGCCGAAACAGCTGGCAGGCCCAGATGCAACAGGCCAGTTTCTAGTAACACCAGGACGATTGATTTGAAGACTGACATGACTGTTGTCGTGACAATCGATCAATCAGCAACTCAACATGGAGAAATACGAAATGATGACTCGACTGATATTCAGCGTTATCCTGATCCTGGCGGCCAGCCTGGTTCAGGCCCAGGAACCCGACCAGGCGGAACTCGACAATCTGCGCCAGGAGCTTGAACAAGCCCGCGAAGACATGGCCGAGGCCGCCCAGCGCATGGCAAGACTGCAACGCGAGCTGGTCCAGTCCGGCAGCAATGCCCATGGCTGGGTCTGGCAGGGTGAAGATGGCGAAATGCGCGAACTGGATTTCGACTTCAACTTCGAAGGCGACCAGGTCCGCCACATGGTATTGGCTGGCTTCCCGCCCCGCTTGGGTGTGCTGCTGGGCGATCCCGACGACGGCCAGGGCAATCAGGTTGTCGGCGTCACGCCCGGTGGCGGCGCGGAAGAGGCCGGCATTCGCAAGGACGACCGGCTGATTTCGGTCGGCGGACGCAACGTCACCGAAAACACCGCCAGCCGAATCCGTGAAGTCCTGGCCGAAGCCGAACCCGGTGATAGCGTGGACGTGGTGATCCAGCGCGGTGAGGGTACCGAGCTGATCATGCCGGTTGTTGTTGGGTCGGCACTGAGCGACTTGAACAAGCTGGGCGAGCGACTGGCACCAATGATGGAGAACATCGAGCGTGAAATCATTCGGGTCCACCCAGGCGGCGAAGGCATGCCGGAACCGCCGATGCCGCCCATGCCGCCACGTCTTGCCGGCCTGGGTCATGACACCGACCTGATCAGCAACCATGCCGGACTGGAATCGTATTTCGGAACGTCAGAAGGCGTGCTGGTACTGCGCATCGCAGACGACAACCCGCTCAATCTTGAATCCGGCGATGTGATCCTCTCCATCGACGGCGAAGCGGTCAGTCGCCCGGTAGATCTGGGAAGAATTCTGTTAAGCCGCGAAGCCGGTGACCAGGTCACCGTTGAAGTGATGCGCAATCGACTGCCCACCGAAGTCTTCGGCACCATCCCGGACCAGCCGGCCCGCGCCCCCGGCGCTCGCCGGACCGGGATGATCATTCACGGTGAGCATCCCGAACCACCACCGGCACCATCGGCGCCGGGTAGCGTGTTGTAAGGTTCAAGGATCAAGGAGCAAGGCTAAAGGCAAAACCGAGATAGGGGTCGGAAAGGGCTGAAGCCCTCCCCGCCCTCCGAACCGTACGTGCGGTTTTCCCGCATACGGCTCTCCAGTCGGTGGTTGTCCTCATCGGGATTGACTGGCCAGGGCATGGGCTTCGGTT